>TARA_R110002153_G_scaffold2340_4_pt1 | contig 32682 bp, 28 predicted proteins | sample TARA_R110002153 | Tara Oceans TARA_R110002153 (sample SAMEA4398193) | marine metagenome | biome: Polar Biome; feature: [SRF] surface water layer (ENVO:00010504); material: water (ENVO:00002006), including particulate matter (ENVO:01000060) such as... | depth 5 m | reverse complement strand
TCAACACCTTCTTCACCCACTTTTTGCGCGATACGTTTAATGCCTTTACTATAAAGGTGAGCAGTGTAACTAGAGTCAGGATCTGCACCTTTACGTGATGCAATCACAGTTTCTAATTCAGCGATAAAACTGATGTCAGCAGACTGACTATCTGCCCAGCAAGTTTCTGTACCTTTATGGCATGTGGGGCCTACAGGATTAACCAGAGCAAGCAATGAATCATCGTCACAGTCACTAGTGATTTCTACTAGGTTTAAGCTATTGCCTGACTCTTCGCCTTTAGTCCACAAACGTTGTTTTGAACGGCTGAAAAAAGTCACTAAACCTGTTTCTAAGGTTTTATCCAATGCATCTTGATTCATAAAACCTTGCATCAATACTTTACCACTGACCGCATTTTGCACTATGCAGGGGATTAGGTTTTCCATTTTATCCCAAGCCAGTTTTGCCACATTTTCTTTTGTAATAATCATTTTAATCTCTAATATGTTTTAGCTACGAGCTACCTTCAAAGCGTTTGAACCACAGAGGTCACAGAGCGCTTCGCTACACAGAGGAACAGATTGTTAAGAATTAAGTCTTATTTCTCTGTGTCCTCCTTTTCCTCTGTGGTGAATATTCTTTCATCTTTTAGCACTTCAGCCTTAAAAGCGTTTGAACCACAGAGGTCACAGAGCGCTTCGCTGCACAGAGGGACTGATTTTTAAGATCTAAGTCTTTTTCTCCGTGCTCTCCTTTTCCTCTGTGCTCTCTGCGTCTCTGTGGTAAATAATCTTCTAATCTCTTATCGCAATATTTTGCGTTCGTAAATACGCTTTTAATACTGGTATTGGGATAATGCCTTTATGGAATACTGACGCGGCTAATGCTCCGTCTACATCAGCTTGTTCAAATACGTCTTTAAAGTGCACACTTTCACCTGCACCGCCTGAGGCAATTAAAGGCACAGAACAGCTTTTGCGAATAGCAGATAGTTGGGCGATGTCGTAACCCTTGCGTACACCATCTTGGTTCATGCAGTTAAGTACAATTTCACCAGCGCCACGTTGTTGTACTTCTTTAACCCAATCGGCGGTTTGCCAAGCGGTTACTTGGGTACGGGTTTCGTCGCCCGTGTATTGGTGCACTTGGTATTTACCGGTTTCTTCATTGTAAAAACTGTCTATACCTACTACCACACATTGTTGGCCGAAGGTGTCGTGTAAGCGGGTGATCAATTCAGGATCAGCTAGAGCAGGGGAGTTAACCGATATTTTGTCGGCACCCATTTCTAATATTTTACCTGCTTCCTCAATCGTCTTAATACCGCCAGCTACACAAAATGGGATATCGATCACTTGCGCAATACGAGTCACCCAGCTTTTATCCACAACTCTTTGATCGCTTGATGCGGTGATGTCGTAAAACACCAATTCGTCGGCACCTTGTTCAGCATACTGCTGAGCCAAGGGCACTATGTCGCCAATAATTTCGTGATTGCGAAATTTCACACCTTTTACTACTTTGCCGTCTTTTACGTCTAAGCAGGGGATAATACGTCTAGCTAACATAAAAAAACCTTATAAAAAGTTTTGAGTTTTTAGCCGCGAACCGCGAGCAAAAATTAAACAAAAACAAAAACTAAAACAAAAACATTTTTAACCACAGAGGACACAGAGACAATATAAAAATATTTTGATTTTCTCTGTGTAGCGAAGCGCTCTGTGACCTCTGTGGTGCAATATCTTTTTGCTTGAATCTCAAAGCTGCTCTTACCCGACTCGAGTCAACCAATTGTGGGTATCTGGTACTTTGCCCCACTGAATATCATTCAGTGCTTGGCGTAACTTTTGGGTAGTCGGGCCGTGTTCGCCTGTACCTACAGCGTGTTCTTTACCGTTATGAATAAGAGTGCCAACTGATGTAAGTACCGCTGCTGTGCCCGATAACGCTGCTTCAACATTGGGTTTGGCTGCTCTTGTTAATAACTCATCAACACTTAATTGGGTTTCAGTGACTTTCATGCCCAAATCTGCAGCTAAAGTTAAAATTGAATTACGGGTGACACCATGTAAAAAACTGGAATCCAATGCTTTAGTAATGATTTCATTGCCGTCTATCAATAAGAAATTGGCTGCGCCTGTTTCTTGTACGTCGCCATTGGGACAGAACAATATTTGATCGGCTTGTACATCACGTTTCGCGCCTAAAATTGGACCTAATGCACTGGCGTAATTACCACCACTTTTGATCATGCCCATATGAGGTGCACAGCGCATGCCGGTTTCATCGAGTAACACTCTAAGAGGTTTAGAACCGCCCGCAAAGTAGTCACCTACCGGAGAAATCAGTACATATAACATGGAACTTATACTAGGTGCCGCGGCTTTGCCAATCGCTGCTTCAGTGCCAATGTGAGTAGGGCGGATATACATAGACCCAGGTGGTTCTGGAATATCAGCACTGTATTGCTCAACAATGTCCAAAATCATCTTCGATACTTGTGCTTGGTCAATGTCTGGCAATGACAACAAACGGCTGCTTTGATCAAAACGATTGAGGTTCTGATCCATACGGAAAACGTGAACGCTGCCATCTTCATGTTTAAAGGCTTTTAATCCTTCAAAGCAAGTGCTTGAGTAATGCAAAACATGGGCACCAGGATGTAATTGAATGCTGTCAGATGCAACTACTGTTGCTTCATTCCAATGATTATTTTCAAAGGTAGTGAACGCCATATGAGGCATAAACACTGTACCAAAAGCCGCCATGATAATTTCCTAATTTGTTATGTTTTTAAATATATTGTTTGCGATATGTTGCTCTTACTAACTCGCTGTATTCCAACACTCAATCGCTTGTTTAACTGTGAACTTACCTTCCAAAAGAGCACGGCCTAAAATGACCCCACTTACGTTTGTAGGTTTGAGCACCGCAATATCGTTAAGATTACCAATGCCACCAGATGCTTGCCAACCTACAGTGGGAAATTGTTTGGTCATTTCGGTGTAAAGTTGATGATTCGCACCTTGCAAAGTACCGTCACGACTGATGTCTGTGCATAAAACATGTTTAGCACCTACGGATAAAAAGTCGTTGAGTAAATCTTCAATCGACACGCCAGAGTTTTCTTGCCAACCGTGAGTGGCGATAAATTTGTTGCCAGACTCGTCAATATTAATGTCTAGTGCCAATACTATGGCTTCGGCGCCGTATTTAGTGATCCAACCTTTGACCAACTCTGGCTCTTTGACTGCTAATGAACCAATCACCACTCGTTTAACGCCAATTTCTAAAAGCTGTGCTACGTCTTCTTCGCTACGAATACCCCCGCCAGCTTGAAATTGCATACGGCCAGTGGCGACCATTTTAGCAATCAGCTCAAGCTGACGTTTGCTGGTATCTTTTGCGCCAGTTAGGTCAACAATATGTAACCACTGGGCACCTTGGTCGGCATAACTATGCACTACATCGATGGGGTCGAGTTTGTATTCGGTTTTTTGTTCGTAATCGCCTTGGTATAAACGAACTACTGAACCTTCAATTAAATCTATAGCTGGGATGATCATATTTTGTTTTGTCGCCCTGTGTCTTATTACTCTGTCTTTTATAAATCAATAAAGTTTTTCAAAAGGTGTGCACCTGCATCGCTTGAGCGTTCAGGGTGAAATTGCACACCAAAAAAGTTGTCTTTGTGAAGCGCTGCAGAAAAGTCCATACCGTACTGGCAACTTGCCATAGTGAATTCTGATATGGCGACTGCAAAACTGTGTACAAAATAAAAATAGCTCTGGTTATCTATGCCTTTAAACAAAGGTGCATCGGCAACGGGTGTAACAGTATTCCAACCCATATGTGGGAGACGCAAATCGCCTACTTGCATACGTTTTACTTGTCCGGGAATAAGACCTAAACAAGGCGTGTTATCGCTAAGGCTTTCTTCTGATTTTTCAACCATCAACTGCATACCTAAACATATGCCTAGTACAGGTTGAGTTAGGCCTTGAATACAACTGATAAGTTGTTTTTTCTCAATGCTAGCCATGGCCGCATTAGCACTACCTACACCGGGAAGAAACACTTTGTCGGCTTGTTGAATAATCGCTAAATCATCACTAACAGTGACTTGGTTACCCAAACGTTCAACGGCAAATTTTACCGATGAAATATTCGCGCAGCCAGTATTCACAATTACAATATTTTGTGTGGCCATAGTTACAAGGTTCCTTTACTGCTTGGTAAAGCTTCACCTTGCTTATGGATCGCTTGACGCAGCGCACGCCCAAACACTTTAAATAAACTCTCTACTTGATGATGAGCATTGCCTTCTGTAGTCGACAAGTGCAGTGACAAACCCATTGCTTGGGCAATAGAATAGAAAAAATGTGGCACCATTTCAGTGGCCATTTCGCCGACTTGGTCACGGCTGAATTCGGCATCAAATTTTAAATGTGGGCGGTTGGATATATCCATAATACATTCAGCGCGGCACTCATCCATTGGCAAGGCAAAACCAAAACGGCCAATACCACGTTTGTCGCCTAAGGCTTTTTTAATCGCTTCGCCTAGTGCAAGTGCTGTATCTTCTACGCTGTGGTGATCATCAATATGTAAATCACCATCAACGGTTAGGTTTAGTTCAAAACCACCATGAGTGGCGATTTGATCAAGCATATGGTCAAAAAATCCAAGGCCCGTTTCGATAGTAGATTTAGCCGTAGAGTCTAAATCAACAGTGACATTAATATTAGTTTCTGAGGTTTTACGTACCACAGTGGCAACACGACTAGATGCCAATAATTGTTTTTCAATGTTCTGCCAGTTGTTACTTTCGCGATTGTACTTAATACCCACTATGCCCATGTTTTCAGCTAGTTGCATATCAGTATCGCGGTCGCCAATAACAAAAGAACGAGTAAAATCGACTTTGCCTTGTTGCAAATAGTCTTTAACTAAACCTAATTTAGGTTTGCGGCAAGTGCAGTTGTCAGCATCAAAATGTGGGCAAATAAGTACGTCGTCAAATTTCACACCTTGACTAGTAAAAATGTCCATCATCTTGTTTTGAGCTAAATCAAAATCGGCAGTGGGGAAACTATCTGTGCCTAAACCATCTTGGTTTGACACTATTACCAAGCGAAAACCGTTTTGTTGCAATTTAAGCAATACTGGTAACACTTGTGGCTCGAAGACTAACTTTTCTAAGCTATCAAGTTGTTTATCAATGGCTGGCTCTTCAACCAAAGTACCGTCACGATCGATAAAAAGAAGTGGTTGTTGACTCATGCTGATGTTTCCTGCTGTTTAAAAAAGCTCGCCATTAATGCTAGCAACTTTTCATTTTGTAGTTGAGTGCCAAGCGTAATACGCAGGCAATTATCTAAATTTATTTGTTTTGATTGGTCGCGAATAAGTACTGAGTTGGCTACCAAAAAGTCCATTAACGCTTGTTTTTGCGGACAGCGGAATAATATAAAATTGGCTTTGTCGTCACCAACTAATTCTAGTTCCGGGAATTGATTTAATTGTTGTTTGACCCACTGCTTTTGTTGCGACAAATATTCAACTTGTTCGGCCATTTGTTTGAGCCCATTTTGACTCAATGCTTGGGCGGCTATTTGTGCTACAGGATCTGCTATAGGGTAGGGCGCAATCACTTTCATGATGCTTTGAATAACTTCGCTGTTGGCTAATGTAAATCCACAACGTAACCCTGCTAAGGCAAAAGCTTTGGATAAAGTACGTAAAACCACTAAGTTAGGGTAGGCCGCAAGTTCTGTTGCCCAAGTATTGTCTGCATCAAATTCAATATAAGCCTCGTCGACTACCACTAAGGCTGAATCTGCAAAATGCTCTAATACTTGTTTAAGCTGTGCTTTGCCTACTGAAGTGCCTGTAGGGTTATTTGGTGAACAAATAAAAACTAAATTCACTTTACCTTGGTGAGCAAAAATTGCAGGGATATCTAAAGAAAAATCTGCCTTTAGCGGTGCCTTTTCGATAGCCACATTGCTGGTTTCAGCACTGATGGCGTACATACCATAAGTGGGTGGACAGATTAGAATGCTGTCTTTACCATGGGTGCAAAAAGTACGGATCAGTAACTCTATACCTTCGTCGGCACCGCGACTTACCAAAAGCTGATTAGCTTGTACACCAGCATATTTTGCATAGGGCAATAATACGCTGGGTGGTTGGCAGTCTGGATAACGATTAAAATGTGCCGTGTCGATAGTAAAATCATTGGCAAAAGGCGACTCATTGGCATTTAGCCAGGTCTCGCTATCGCTGTCGCCGCCAGCAAAGATACGTCTGGCAGATTCGTAAGGCTTTAACGCTTTAAGGTTTTCACAAATTAGCTTGTTGACTAGGTCGCTCATGATCCCTCACCTTCAGTCTCCAATCTTAGTTTTACAGCCTGCCTATGGGCATCTAAACCCTCAGCATCAGCTAAATCCATAATTGCATTACCGATATTTTGTAAGCCTTGATAACTCAGTTCTTGCACAGTATAACGGCGCATAAAGTCGGCTAAGCCTAAGCTAGAATAGTTACGTGCATAACCATAAGTTGGCAATACATGGTTAGTGCCACTGGCATAATCACCAGCCGATTCAGGCGACCACTGACCCACAAAAATTGAACCAGCATTAGTTAGTTTATCTAAGCTGTCTCTGGCATTTTCAATTTGGATAATGAGGTGTTCTGGAGCATAAGCATTACTGACTTCAAAAGCTTGTTCTAGGCTCTCAGTTAAAATATAACGACTGTGTTGAATCGCCTTTTCTGCGATATCTTTTCTGCTTAACGTGGTTAACTGCAAAGATACCTGCTGTTTTACCGCAGCGATTAAATCGCTGTTATCGGATATCAATACAGCTTGTGAATCTGTGCCGTGTTCGGCTTGAGATAATAAGTCAGAGGCAACAAATACAGGGTTGGCTTGTGCATCAGCAATCACTAATACTTCAGAAGGACCTGCAGGCATATCAATCGCCGGGCCTGCTGGAATGCGGCTAACTTGTTGTTTGGCTTCGGTGACATAACTATTTCCGGGGCCAAAAATTTTGTCAACTTTAGTAATGCTTTCAGTACCTAGTGCTAAGGCTGCAATAGCCTGCGCGCCACCCACTAAGTATATTTCGTCAATACCACACAAATTTGCGGCATAACGAATTTCAACGGCAATTTGGCCATCTTTGTTCGGAGGTGTGCAAAGGACTTTTCTGGCGCAACCGGCTACTTGTGCAGTAGCCCCTAACATTAATACAGTTGAGGGAAGTGGAGCTGTTCCACCTGGAATATATAACCCAACTGATGCTAAAGGTGCGTGTTTAAGTTCACAAACCACACCTGGTGTGGTTTCAACAAGTACATCTTTGGGGTATTGAGCCTGATGAAATGTTTTGATATTGGCGTAGGCTTGATCGATCGCCCATTTAACTTCAGGTTTTATTTCGCTGGCAAAACTACTAAGTGACGCATCACTAAAACGCAAACACTTTAATTTTGCGCCATCAAAACGTTCAGTAAAAGCCAGCAAGGCTTTGTCGCCCTGATCTTTGACTTGCTGAATAATATCAGCCACAGTATCGCTCAAGGCTTGGCTATCAGAAAGCGCCGGTCTGCTCAGCAGTTCAGCTTGTTCACTTGGGTTCAGTTGTGCCCATATTTGCATGACTATTTGGCCTTTTACTAAATTCTGCTCTTAATTCTTAGCTAAATCCTATTTTTGCCTAAGACATCATCTTTTCAATTGGCATCACTAAAATTGAACTACAACCTAATGCTTTTAGTTTTTCCATGGTTTCCCAAAATAAGGTTTCCGGGCTGACTACGTGGATGGCAACAAGGTTGTCATTACCAGATAAGGGTAAAACGGTAGGATTTTCAGAGCCTGGTAGTAAACTTTTCACCTGTTCTAAATAAGCTTTAGGCGCATGTAACATAATGTACTTACTTTCTTTAGCCTGAGTCACGCCATCCATACGTGGCAACATTTTACTGATCAAAGCTTGTTTTGCTTCGGGCATTTCGCCAGCGCGCTGAATAAATACAGCCTTTGATACAAATATTTCGTCTGCTTCTTGTAAGCCATTAGCTTCAAGGGTGGCACCTGTTGATACCAAGTCACAAATGGCATCGGCGACACCGGCACGAGGGGCCACTTCCACAGAGCCTGTTAACATTACAGTGCTGGCGTTAATGTTCTTTTCTTTGAAAAAACGTTCTAACAAAAAGGGGTAAGTGGTGGCCACTTTTTTGCCTTGTAAAGATTGTATACCTTGATAATCCATTTCGTTAGGAACGGCAATAGATAAGCGGCAACCGCCGTAATCAAGGCGTCTAAGCTCAATGTATTCAGCTTTTTTACCGGCTGCTTGGCGTTCGAGCATTTTTTCTTCTAGCTCGTTTTGGCCGATAAAACCTAAATCAACTACACCATCCATAACTAAACCGGGAATGTCGTCGTCACGCACTAATAATAAGTCGATAGGTTGATTAGTCGAATGAGCAATCAACAAACGATCACGAATTTGCAATTTAATGCCTATCGCTTTTAACAAGGCGATGCTGTCGTCGCTAAGTCGACCTTTTTTCTGTACTGCTATACGAAGTCTGCTGCTGTCACTCATATTGTTCTCAATCCTGTTTTAAAATTTATCACTTAATTTGCTATAGAGCCGCAAAAGAAAAACCCCCGAAAGATGCCTTCCGAGGGTTTAGAGTGTGTCTGCGCCGCTAGAAGGATCCAATAGACCTCCCAGCAAATACCTGAAAGGTTAAGCTATATGGTGATGATGGACGACTGCTTTCAAGGTAATGTTCATAATTTTGGGGTCTTTTAAATCACTGCGCTTCAATGGCGCTTACATTATGCAATCGACCCGATTAATGCAAGAATATTTCGGGAGAAAGTCGTTGCTTTCTTACAATTAAATCAACTAAGTTAGTTTACAATCTAGAGATTGAATGTTTTATGAACAAAATAGCCAAAAAAGTTGTCAAAATAACTGTTAACCCTTTTTTGTTAAATAGAGAGGAATTATGACTAGCGACCTTTTATTTTCAATACTACCCCGTGAGGGCAAAGTACCTATTGCCCATGACAGTCAAAAAGTGGCCAAAATTGATAGACAAGAAAAATTACGGGCCTTAAGTGATGAGGAAAAAGAACTAAAGAACGAGGAAAAAGACGCGCGGAAAAAGCAACAACAAAACAAAAAAGAGCAAAGCTCAGAGCCTGAGTCTGATACCGACACTACTCAAGTTAACAAAGTAGCTGAAGACAGCGACCAGAAAAAACCTAAAGGACCCAAACATTTGGATATTTATGTTTGAGTTGACAGCCTTTTTGTACGCCTGACATTAAAATGAGTGGTGAAAATATATAGTAATACCAATCCGTATAATACCAACAAGAGTTTGCATCATTTAAGCATGTCACGACAAAAGCTTAAATAAACTGATCGCGCTAAATGCCTCCCAATCCCAATTTTGTTGACGAGTTACTCATATAAGTAAAGTTCAATCCACATGTTGCAAATAAGAATGATTGTCATTACCATTGCTATCTTTCGTAACGCAATCAATTGGACACACCATGCAGTATGCTTCTTTATCACTTCTTTCTTTTCTAGTCAGCGCCAGTCTTCACGCCCAAAGTAACAACAATTATGATGTAGAAAGAGTCATAGTAACCGGCAGTCGCATCGTCGAAAGTATTGATGAAGTACCCGCATCTGTTGTAGTCATTACTCAGCAGCAGATCCAAGATCAACTTAAGGTGACCAGCGAATTACAATCACTTTTAGCTACTTTGGTGCCAGGTTTAGCGCCGTCCACTGGGACTTCCAGTAACTCAGGGCAAACCTTAAGAGGCCGCGCACCGTTAATTATGATTGATGGTGTGCCGCAATCGACGCCATTACGCAATGGGTCGTTAGGTGTTCGCAGCTTAGATGCCAGTACTATTGAAAGAATCGAAGTGATAAAAGGCGCTACTTCTGTATACGGCAACGGAGCTGCAGGGGGGATCATTAACTACATCACTAAAAAAGCGGCCAAGGACAAACCCGTTTCCGGCCATTTGACTGTTGCTTCACGTTTTAGTGGCACCAAGTTTGAAGACACCTTAGGGGCTAGGGTAGATGCAGGAATTAATGGCAAGCTTGATAAATTTAGCTACGTGTTAAATGCGAGTTATGAGGAAAATGGAGTACAGCGGGATGCCGAAGGAGATATTCTAGGTCTGACTTATGGTTTAACCGATACAAACACAGAAAACTATTTTACCAAATTGGGTTATCAGTTTGACGACAGTAAAAACCTACAACTTACCTACAACTACTTTAAATCAATACAAGATACCGACTTAACTAATATTGTGGGGAATGTGAATTTAGGCGTGAAAACTTATGCCATTGAAGTCGATGGCGGAGCGACTCTTATAGGCGAGCCTCAAGGCCCTGAAAATCACAATTTTATGTTGAAATATACGGATGATGAAATATTCACCAATACACAGCTAACTGTGGATGCATACGCACAAACCATAGAGAATACTTTTTTCTTCTCGACTAATTTGGCCAATCCTGATGAAGGTTTTGATGGTGGTCAGTCGGTTATCGAATCTGAAAAAAAGGGACTGCGTGCCACCTTCAACAGTCAATTTACCTGGCATGATATAGACACTACTGTGATTTACGGTATTGATGCTCTTAATGATCTGACATCTCAGCCTTTAGTTGATGGGCGTATGTGGGTGCCAGAAATGGACATGGAAAATATAGCGGGCTTTTTACAAGCCAAATGGGTTTTACTGGATGACATCATTATCAAGGCTGGTGTGCGTCATGAAAATATCGATTTAAGGGTTGATGACTTTAGCACCCTTAGATTATGTATCAGTGCAGAACAATGTTCTGTCGCTTTTGATGTAACAGGTGACACCTTAAATTTTAAAGCGACCACCTATAATGTTGCCCTGCGTTATAACTTAAGTGAAGGGTTTAGGCCTTTTATTAGTTACTCTCAAGGCGCGGATATTTCTGATACCGGCCGTTTGTTGCGCACGGCGACCGTCACTGATATTGCGCTTATTCACACCGAAGCATCGATCATTGATAACTACGAAATTGGTTTCACCTCTGAATTTGACGCATTACGTTTTGAGTTTTCGGCATATCGTAGTACCTCTGAGTTAGGCACAACCAATACCTTTAACCAAGAAACGGGCATTTATGTGCCGGTTCGCGCCCCTCAAGAAATTTATGGTTACGAGGGTTTAGTTACCTATAGAGTGCAAGACAATTTAGATCTGTCAGCAACCTACTCTTGGGTTGAAGGGAAAAACACCGAGTTAGATGTATATCTGGGTGGTAAAGATATCAGCGCGCCTAAAGGTACCCTAAATGTTAACTGGCAACCTGCTGAAGGTGCACGGATCAATTTGAATTATTTGTATGTGGGTGATCGCAAACGTTTTGACCAAGTTGATGGTGCATATGTGGGTGACCAAGGGCCTGTTGATAGTTATCAATTAGTCAACGTAAATGGCAGTTATGATCTAGGTAACAATTGGCAAATATTTATGGGCATAGAAAACCTGTTGAACAATGATTATTATCCTAGCCGCTCCCAAGTCTATACCTACAATGGGTACAACCATAAAGGTTTGGGCATGACTATTAATGCCGGTGCGACTTACCAGTTTTAAATCAACTTTGCTGAAGCCTTAAATTCAATACAAGCGGAATGTCTGCTTGTATTGAATTGGATCTTAAAATCGCTTTAACAATCATTATTAGAGAAACTTATTGAAAACTTGGCTTAGACGTATACATCTTGCTTTTGCCTTAGTCAGTGCCATTTTTTTGGTTAATCTTAGCCTAACAGGGACATTGCTGGTTTTCGCTAAAGACATTCAAGCATGGTGTAATCCGCAGTATTGGACAGTTGCAGAAAGCCAGATTTTAAAGCGGCAAAATATTCCACTGCCGACTAGTGAAATTGTAAAACAAATTGAGCTGTTATCACCGTCATCCATTTTGTTTATCGAACGTAATGAATCACCGTCCGGAGCATGGCAGGTAAGACTTGCCGATAAAAGTTATGTAAGCGTCAATCAATATACTGGGGATGTGTTATTACATTACCAATATCAAGATACCTTTTATGGCTTTGTTATGGGGTGGCATCGCTGGTTGTTATATACCGAAGGTGATGAACATCCATTAGGATTATTACCTCCTTTGGCGAGCTTAATATTATGTATAGAATTAATATTAGGATTTTATCTTTGGGCAAGGCCTAAAAACCGCTTAAAGCGCCTTAAAGTAAGGTGGCAAGCAAAAAATAAAGTCAGATTTATGCAGTTACATAATGTGCTGGGTGTTTATAGTTTAATACCACTTTTTCTGATTGCATTCAGTGGCTTAGCATTTTACTTTAAGGATGCAACACAGGCAGTAGTTGAGGTGCTTACTCTGTCTCAAATTCAGACTCCCGAAAAAGTAACTCTATCTACTGTTTGGCAAGCTGAAACTCTTAAAACCACTCCAGAAAATTATCAATTAGATAAAGCCGTCGCCTCAGCTCAAGCTGTGTTTGAGGATGCTTGGGTTTACCGAGTGTATATGCCTCAATCTCAAGAGGAGCCTGTCAAACTTAGAATGCGTAGACCAGATGAAAGCCATGCTTACAGTTATAGCTGGTCAAATCCTTTTACAGGAGATGCGATTGATAGCTTCGATGCCAGTCAGGCATCTTTAGCAACGCGGGTATGGAATTTCAAATACTCATTCCATATTGGCAATTTTATCGCTCTACCAGTGAAATTTATTTGGCTATTTTTAGGTTTGCTGCCAACGTTTTTTGTAGTCTCTGGCATTTATATTTTTGTTAAACGCGGTGCTAATCCAAACGCTAACGTAAAATTAAGGTGTAATTAGCTAATTCATTATTACTGTTCTTAAAGTGATACTGATGCCTATTGTTGTGGGCACAAAACTCAATCGGACTTATATTTATGCAGTATATTCTGAGGGATATGGCAATAATCATTTGGAAAACGGGTCAGTCTTTCTTGGTGTTCCTCATCGCTTTTCACATAGTTGCTAAGCGCTAGGATCTCAACGGCTATCTTAGCTGCGTCGTCACGGTTTTTAATATACTGGATAGCGGTTTTAAGATGACTATCTTGTTGACTGTATATACCGGTTCGGTATTTTTGCCCGACATCCTCCCCTTGTTTGTTGATACTGTAGGGGTCAATAATTTCAAAAAAGTAACCTATAAGTTTATTGGCATTGATTGCCCTTGTATCGAAGGTCACTTTTACGCACTCTGCAAAACCATCATAATTGCTGTTGGTTGTATCAGTTAAACCATTGGCTCGGCCAGCTTCTGTTGCAGTCACACCAGGTAGGTGCTTCAGAAATTCTTGTACTCCCCATAGGCAACCGCCGGCAAAATAAATGATTTCTAGGTGGGTGTTGGTATTCTTATTCTGTTGTTTTGTTTTCATGTTTAGCGTGTGTAATCTTTCATTCGGTAATATACAATGCCGATTATTACATATCAACCGACCTAAATATTATCAAACGATAAGTGAGTTTGGTTGTTCCGGCCTTTTTAAACCAACCTATAGCAGCAGTCGATGGAATTATTCCCGAACTAACTAGAAACGATGTTGAGTGCAAAAGAATCGCCTTTCCTCATCGATAGATCGAACTGCGTAAAATTGTGTAAAAAATTAAGTAAATAGAGAACATTAAATGATTCGAATTAGACAAACTGCTGTGCTTGCTTTGTTATGTAGCGTAGCAACTTGTTCTGCAGCATCCGGTGATGCTAATGAAAAAAATATTGATATTGAGAAAATTACCGTTGCGGGAGCTGCGACAGCCAATAAAGAACCAGTGGGAACCTTTGTTTCCTTAGTTTCAAACCTAGAATATGATCCCCGCGTTGATTTACAGTCGCGAAATATGGCTGAGGCTCAAGCCGATGTGACTATCCGTGGTGGTATTTTCGAAAATACAGGTTTTCGGGTGGGCAGTGCAACTTTACTCGATCCCCAGACTGGGCATTACTTTTCAGAAATTCCTATTGCTCCGGAAATGTTGAGCAAAGCTAATGTATTTACTGGGGTAGATAATGGCCTTTACGGCGTTAATAGTTCTGTGGGTACTGTTTCCTTCGGCTGGCAACCGATTAAAACTGCAGGCAGTGTTTCCCTTGGTGCAGGTAATAACAATTTTAATCTACGCAGAATACACACTGGTATCAGTGTGCCGCTAGATAATGCTAAGGATTGGATTATCGGATTTGAAGGTGAATACTCTTTTTCTGAAAGTGACGGCACTATCGACAATGGCGACCACGATTTCAATCGTACTTCTGGTCGTGTTCAACTTGTAGGACCATCATCCCAGACTGATTTATTTATTGGCTCCCAAGATAAATTTTTTGGCTGGCCGAATATGTATACGCCATTTAATGTTAATGAGACGGAAGATCTTAGTACCCAACTGTTGATGCTTAACCATAAACAGAATTATGGGATAGACAGTACATTTGAAATTTCCGCTTACACCCGCACTCATAAAGATCACTATGTGTATTCTCGTGATAATCCTGAGGCATTTCAGGCCTTTCACGAAACTGAGGTTAAATCTGTCGGGTTTTCTGGGCGTCATGCGCAAACGGAGTCCTTTGCACTGAATTATTCGGCACAGTTTATCGAAGACTCCATCGAATCGACCACCCTTGAAAATAACTTTACCTCTCGTGAATATTACAAGGCGAGTGTATTGCCTGAATATCAAATGAGTCTAAACGATGAACAGCAGCTAAAGTTCCGTTTAGGCGCTGCTTTTGATGATACTAATCGAGATGATTCAGATGTTTCATTGATTGCTGACATAACTTGGATTTCCTTCAACAGTGACGACTTATCTCAGACTATCTCTCTTTCTTATGCAGAGGCGAGTCAAGTTGCGGGTTATACGGCTATAGGTGGGAGTGACAGCGGTGGGTTATTCAGAAGTAATTATAGTCTTGAACGAGAAACGACTAAAAATTTGGAATTGGGTTTAACATTAGACGGACTATCTTGGAGCTTTGATTCGGCTATTTTTTATCGCCAGGATAATGACTTAACCGATTGGACCTATAGCTTGAGTTCAACCTCGGCTCGTTCTGCAAACCCGGTGGATATCGATACCTTGGGTTTTGAAGTGCTTGCAATTAAACGTTTCGCAGACGCAGAAATCATCACTAGTTACACCTTTCTCGATAAATCAGAAGACTACGGCACAGTGGATATCGATGCCAGCTTTTACGCGTTGAACTACCCAGATCATCGTCTAACACTGGGTGCCATTTGGCATCCTAGCGATATTGTTGAAATCCGTGTGGATAACGAGTGGCGCAAGCAGCAAGAAAATATTCTGCGAAACGGAGACGAGGATGCACTATTCACACACCTCACGTTAAAGGTTTCTCCTTCACAGATCCCGGGCTTGGATATTATTCTTGCAGCGGACAATCTTTGGGGGGAATCTTTTGAAGAGATCCCCGGTACACCCGGACGGGGAGAGCAGTACACAGTCACTGTTACTTACCACTGGTAAAGGTTAATGCAGTTATTTTTATTCAGGTCACTACACAAATTGAAATCAAATATTAGAGGTTCTTTTTAAATGGTCTATTTAGTGATCACTACGCTTATTTGGGCTTTTTCTTTTGGACTTATTGGCACCACGCTTAAAGGTCTTGATCCTCTGCAAATAGCGGATACTCGTTTGCTAATTGCGTTGCTGGTTTTTCTGCCATTTCTTAAACTGGGTCACACCAGTTGGCAGGAGAAATGGCAGCTCACACTAATTGGTGCACTTCAGTACGGCGTGATGTATACCTGTTATCTTTCCGCTTTTAGTTTTCTACCATCACATTTGGTCGCGCTATTTAGTGTGCTTACACCGCTTTATATTGTCATTATCAACGATTTTCGCCAGCGCTGTTTTACGCCTTGGTATTTGTTGGCTGCAATACTCTCTATTTTTGGGGCCGCGGTGATAAAAATTGGCGATATAGATCCAAGTGAGATTTGGTTGGGGTTTGGCCTTATGCAGATATCCAATATGGCTTTTGCTTTCGGTCAGATTTATTACCGTGATTGGAAGCGAGCCCGGCCACATATTAGCGATGGCGCGGTGTTTGGTTTTTTATATTTAGGGGCTGCCGTTTTTACCGGCATTGCTGCGCTGTTAATTTCGCAGCAGCCGCCAATTCCTATTAATGCAACACCGACCCAGTGGCTTGTCTTGGTTTATCTTGGGGTGGTTGCATCTGGGCTGGGTTTTTTCTTCTGGAACAAAGGTGCTACCCAAACGACTGTAGGTGTCCTTGCTGCAGCTAACAATGCAGTTGTGCCACTAGCAATGTTTGCCTCTTTGTTTATTTTTGGTGAAGCCAAAGGAGGCACTATAGAGGAACTTGTCAGGCTTAGCGCCGGTTCGTTGCTGATTGTGGTGGCCTTGTTGATTGCAAAAAGCAGAGCGACTTTATCAAGACAGCTTTAATAATCTACCGCATTATCTATCTAAGTGATCCATTTCAATATTGATAATGTTGTCTTGGGCATTTCGGGTAAGCTGCCAAATTATGATTGGGGCTTATAGTAAATCCTTTAATTTTGTGGTGGCTGTTTGTTGCTGAGCTAACAGCAGTTCAGCTGTGGCAATCGCATCATTAAGGGCGTTGTGAGCGTAGTGGTCGGGTAAATTATGTTTGTGACGTAAGGCAGAAAGTCTTAGTTCTTGGGGGTCGTAAGCTATGTCTCTTTGATCTAGTTTACGTTTTGCCAGCGCTAGAGTATCCAAGATCATAAAAGGTGGTGACACGCCATATAATTCTAGACAGGCCTGTTTTAAAAATTGTTTTTCAATTCGGGCAAAATGCACCAACATAACCCTACCAGCTAATGCTTTTAATAGCGCCTCGACTACCACTTGTAACGATTTTCCTGCGGATTTTTGCTGGTCAGTAATTTGATGAATAATCACATTATCTGCATCAAGGCTGTGTTTAATATCTATGATTTGATGGTAACAACTGCCAAGTTTTATTTGGCGTTTATCAATGTTTACGAAACCCACGCTAAGGAGTTTATCTGTAACCGCATTTAAGCCCGTTGTTTCAAAATCTACCGATAAAATCGGTAGTTCTGACAAACAAGTGTCTTCGCTAGGAAAAGGAACAGATAAAAAATCGTGCAGCGCCCCTTTAGGCACTTTTTTTAAAAGACGTTTTCTACGGGCTTGGTAACCAAATAAACTATTGAAAAACAAAGTAGCCTCCTAAAGAACAGCGGATTGGCGATAATCCTGCATGGCTTTAATGACTTTAAATGCATCTTTTAAATGCTCTCTTTCTAGTTTGGAAATTTGTTTAGGATCAATGTAGTTGTCGACTGGTTGTTTGTTACTCAATAGTTTGCCTTGATGTTCAAGACGTACAGAGGTCAAAAAGGCATAGGCATCTATCAAATTTTCTGCCGAGGCTTTGGTCAATGATTTGCTGCCTGAACATTGTTGTAATCGCTCAAGTGTATTAACCGCTGCAATGCCTTCGCTTAAGGCGTAAATACGCGCTAAGTCAACAATTGGCGCAATGCCATTGTGTTTTAAGTCTAGTGTTGCATTGTGTTTGCCGTCTTGAATGAGCACAAAATCCCTGAAAAACCCCAAAGGGGGCCTAGATCGTAAAGCGTTTGACGACATATGTGCAATAAATAAGGTACTGACTTTGGTTTTTTCAAGCATGCTTTGACGCACTTTTTCAAGTAAGTTGACATCACCATGAATGCTGCTTAAATCAAAAAAAACGCTGCTATTTAGCAAGGCTTTTGGACTAGGCGTATCAATCCATTTATCAAAATATTGTTGCCATATTTTCTGAGGTTGACGCCATTGTTTGTTAGTCGCCATGATATCGCCTGGGCAATAAATAAATCCACATTCGGCTAAACCGTCACATACAAAGGTTGCCAGACTCATAAACCAAACATCATCTTCCGGTTTCATGGTGTCACTAATGATTAAGGCGTTGTCTTGATCAGAGTGGGCAAGTTGTTCTTGCCTTGCTTGTGAACCTGCGGCTAACCAAGCGTAGGGAACAGGTGCTGGTCCCAATTTTTGTTCTGCCATTTCAATTAGTCGTATGGTAAATGCCATAGTAATGGCACTTATGCTTTTGCCTATATGGTCGGCATTGGCGCCAAGTTTGGTGAGCTTAACTTGTAATTTATTTAACAACTTACTGATGGTAACTAATTCGGCAACGGAGCTAGCTTTATGAATAATGCTGGTCATGTTAACGGCGTTATGTTCTTCGTTATTCACTAAATCAGTGACGCTTACCATGCCTGCAAGTTTACCGAGCTTAGTTACCGGTAAATGGTGAATATGTTTACTGGTCATGGCAATTAAGGCGTCATACGCATTGCACTTGATATCAATAGTGGCGATGTCTGCAGTCATTATCTCGCTTACTGGATTAGAAGTAGCTAAACCTAATGCAACACAGCGCCGCCTAATATCTTTGTCGGTTACTATGCCTAATCCCAAGTTAGCGCTCTGCTTGTCTGCATCATTGTCGTCAACCACCACTAAGCAAGAAAAACCTTGCTCGGTCATTTTTATGGCCGCCTCTTGAATAGAAGCGCGAGGGGATATGGTTGTGATTGGATGATGATAAAAGTCTTCAACTGAAGTATTGCTTATAGAAGAGGTTAAAATAGCCTCGTCATTTAGTTTGTTTTTTTTGCTATGGAGTCGCTGTTCAGAAGAATGCTCTAAAAACTCAATAACGTCTGGGTAATTGATGAGCAATGTTTTAAGGGTTTTATAATCTAGGCTGTAAATTAAAGAATCTTCGTCGACAATAACCGCAATATCGGTGTTTAATTTACTTTTTTGGCAGTAAACAGCACAAATGTCACCTTCAGCATATTTTTCTGTCAGTTTTTTATTTGCATCTAAATAACGCAAGGCTCCTTTGCGCAATATGTACAATTGAGGCTGTTCAATATCATCAGGTGATAAGTGTTCATCGACCCTTAAATAACTGATGCTAATTTCTCTTACAAGTTTATCCAGTAAGGTGTCAGGTAATAAATCAAAGGGCGGAATTGTGGTTACAAAAGCGCAGACTTCAGCTAATTCATTATCCATATCAAGACCTTTAGGTAACTTTTATACAGCTAACTTGGGGCGGCTTAGGCATTAAGTCAACAGCTAAATGCTGATATAAGACCAAGGTGGTATATCTGCCAAAAACAAAGCTTGCTAATGTTGCTGATAGTTAGAGTTGTATATGAATTGTTATAAGTTGTTTTCGGGTTTGTTATAGAAAGCACTTGGCGGCATATCTATATTCAAACTTTTTCTCGAAAAATGAAGTTATTACAAAAATAAACGGCTTATGTAATAAATTAAATAGCATGCAGTGCTAGGAGAATTATATGGAAAAGAAGACAACATATTGGCAGGAAAACCTGCGCTTAATAGCAATATGTCTAGTCATTTGGTTTATCGTGTCATTTGGCTTTGGTTTGTTATTAGTAGAACCACTAAACGAGTTTCGTCTCGGTGGTTATAAGCTCGGATTCTGGTTTGCTCAGCAGGGTTCAATTTACGTTTTTGTTGGTTTGATTTTTTGGTATGGCTATAAAATGAACAAACTTGACAAAAAATACCAGCCTGAGGATGAATCATAATGGATGAGTTAAAACTTTATACCTACATCGCGGTCTTTGGCACTTTTACCTTATATTTCGCTATAGCATGGTGGGCTCGAGCAGCTTCAACTAGTGACTTTTATGTTGCTGGTGGTGGTGTCACTCCCTTGCAAAACGGTATGGCAATTGGTGCCGATTGGATGAGTGCTGCGTCATTTATTTCTATGGCGGGTTTGATTGCCTTTTTAGGATACGGTGGTTCTGTATTCTTAATGGGGTGGACAGGTGGTTATGTATTATTAGCCATGTTGCTCGCACCTTATATGCGTAAACACGGTAAGTTTACTGTTCCTGAATTTATTTCTGATCGTTATTATTCAAAAACGGCGCGTATTGTTGCCGTTATTTGTCTAATCCTTGCGTCGTTAACCTATATCATCGGTCAAATGAAAGGCGTGGGTGTTGCATTCTCTCGTTTCTTAGAAGTTGACTACGGTTTAGGCTTAGGTATAGGTATGGCCGTTGTTTGGTTCTACGCTGTGCTGGGCGGTATGAAAGGGATCACTTATACACAAATAGCGCAATACGTTGTGATGATCTTTGCTTACACCATTCCTGCAGTGTTTATTTCTTTCCAATTAACCGGTAATCCCATTCCACAACTTGGTTTAGGCTCGACACTTGCTGACGGTAGTGGGGTGTTCTTACTTGATAAATTGGATCAGGTTGTCACTGAATTAGGCTTTAAAGAATACACCACAAGCAACATGAATGGTTCATTAGATATGTTCGCCTATACCATGTCATTAATGATTGGTACTGCGGGTTTACCCCATGTCATCATGCGCTTCTTCACTGTTCCTTCAGCACAAGCAGCCCGTTCTTCAGCAGGTTATGCGTTAGTCTTTATCTCATTGTTGTATACAGTTGCTCCAGCCGTTGGCGCAATGGCACGTCTTAATTTGATGAATACAATCGAACCTACTGCTGGTCAATATTTAGAGTATGAAAAGCGTCCTCAGTGGTTTAAAGACTGGGAACAAACAGGTTTATTGGAATTCGAAGATAAAAATGCTGACGGTAAAATACAATATTCAGCAGACCCAATAACCAATGAAATGGTGAAAGTGGATAATGATATTATGGTATTAGCCAACCCTGCTATTGCTAACTTACCTAACTGGGTTATTGCATTAGTGGCTGCCGGTGGTTTAGCTGCGGCACTGTCAACAGCTGCTGGTTTATTACTGGCTATTTCATCCTCAATTTCTCATGATTTAATGAAAGGTGTATTGACGCCAGATTTGTCTGAGAAAAATGAGTTGCTGGCTGGACGAGTTGTTATGACATTGGCTATTTTAGTCTCCGGTTACCTCGGTTTAAATCCGCCTGGATTTGCCGCAGGGACGGTGGCGCTGGCCTTTGGTTTGGCAGCTTCATCAATATTCCCTGCGCTAATGATGGGTATCTTCTCTAAGAGAATGAGTGGTACAGCAGCAGTAGCAGGTATGTGTTCTGGTATTGGCATAACCATGCTTTATGTATTCCAACACAAAGGTATTATGTTTGTTCCTGGTACGTCCTTCTTAGGTGATATGGCGCCAAACTGGTTCTTTGGTATCTCGCCAAATGCATTTGGTGTAGTGGGTGCGATAGTTAACTTTGCCGTCGCCTTTATTGTGCTGCAGTTTACAGGTCCTGCACCTAAGCATATTCAAGATTTGGTTGAAAACATGCGTAGCCCAGGTGGCACAGGTGCAATCAGCGCTCACTAGACATTAATTGTCTACTTGAAGAGATGATGGATAGTGGATAGTTAAGATGCAGTGATAAGCATGATTTATTGAACGTTAAAGGCTAAAGAGTTTCTCTTTAGCCTTTATTTTTCTCGATGCTTAAATCAAAAATCCGTTAACATAAATTAAAATAGTCAAAGCCTTAAAAAAGATAAAATAATGAATAAACATACAAGAACGGCATTTATGGTGGCACCAATTTTAGCTGTAATTGGGTATATTGCTGCAGATTATTATGAAGAAGATCAAGCTGAAAAACAGAAAGTCATCCAGTTAATGCCAGTTGAAGACTGTGATGTGATCAATCAAAGTTGTATCTTGAGATCTGGCGATTTCGAAGTGAATGTTTTCGACAAAAACAACTTAACAACGGTCAACTCAACGTTTCCCTTGGACAGCGCAACACTATTTCTGGTTGATAAAAATAACAACCCAACGCCATACCCATTAGGCATGATACAAAGCCCTTATTATTGGCATGCAGAAACAAATTTACGAGAGTTAATCGGTGATCCAGGACAAAGTTACAAACTTCGACTTGTATTGAATATCAAAGGTGGAAGTTATATTTCAGAGTTTTCTACAAAAACAAAATAGCTTTGGGTGAAAAGCAGAGGCAAGAAAATAGATGCTAGAGACAAGCTAAAAGCAAAAGACAAAAGCTTTTCACCACAGAGGGCGCAGAGAACACAGAGAAAATAAATTGTGGCTTCGCTGAAAAGATAAATATTTATCACTTCTGGTCAATATCCCCAAATTAAGCCTGATTGGCGGGAATGAGGTGTAATAGCTTGTAAATCTTCACCGTCTGCAAACTGCTATAACCGCTAAGTCGGCCAGCAAGCCATGTCTGTCGAGTATTGGCATAGTCTGGGCACTAAAAGGAAATAACCTTTATCTAATATTGCCGAGAAAACCCCGTGACCAGAGCAAAGCGATGTCGCGGGTAATTCACATCCCCTGTACTCATCTTCACGTGATAGGATAAAATCCTAATCATTTAAGGATGAATTATGAAGATTTTTAGAATAATGCTCGGCCTCGTATTACTGATCTCACTCGCTGGGTGCGAAATGATGTCAAGTAGCGATATATCGGTCAAAGAGACAGTGAAAATTGAAAAAGGCCCTAAAAAAGTAACTTTTTTAAATAATACCCCTTACGTTGCGGATATGAGTGTTGCGCTTGCTGAACTTGGGTTTGAGGTAATCCCAATGGCTTACCAGCAACAGGTCACGATGCGAGAAGCTGATAATGGCGAGAGGCAATTTGATGAAGCGTCGACTCGGTGGGGCATATCACTAATGAAGCAAAACAGCGGTATGACTTGTCCATTTACAGACTTCAACATCAGTCGTTTTACGCTGATGCTGACAGATATCGAAACTAATAGAGAGGTCCTAGTTCTAAAGCTGCATCCGTGTACGATTTCTGAGCCAGTGTTTGGCTCTTTAGCCTATAAACTTGCTGAAAATTGGTAAATCAAATTAGTAACGAATTCAGTAAGAAGTAGTCTGTAAGTAGAAAGTAATCAGCTATTAAAAAGTTGAACATTTTAAGGTGGCTTAGTGTGATTACCAAGGGACTGTGTCGGTCTAATTACCGAGCGACTTTGTCGCAATAATAGTTTGGCGTTTCTTTTTGCAATCTGACAGTCTCAAATGAGCGAATTGCAGTCATCGACCAAGCTGCTTCGAAGATAGAGATTACCTAGAAAGCAGCCGGTGACATCTTCCCGTGTATTCCCCGTCATTCCCGCGAAGGCGGGAACCCCCAACAACACCTGATAAATCACTAAAGAACCTTGTTTTTATTATCTTAAAAAATTAGTGAGAATATAACTTTGCTATGGTGTTTTTATAACATCTCAATTTAGTTTCCGGTAGCTATTGGTAGGTTCCCGCCTTCGCGGGAATGACGTGTAATATCTTGTAAATCTTCACCGTCTGCAAACTGCGATAACCGCTAAGTCGTTCAGCTAGCTATGTCTGACAGGTATTGGCACATAAGACCCAGTCAGTTTTAGCTCCTTACCCCAATAATAACTATATTTTTATGTGCTTTTCCTCCGTGCTCTCTGTGTCCTCTGTGGTTCAAATTCTTTTTGCTAATGTTTTAAATGGACGTATTGGTAAATACCTTATTTATTAAGATCTAGTGGTTTATTAACATCCTTGTCCTGTTAATTTACGGCTAGGGTTTATTATTCGCTAAACGCTCAATAATGACTTTATGTTGAGGAAATTTACTGAGTAACTCATCTCGACTAACGTCTATCATGTCTTGCATTTCCCATCCAGGAGCGACTGCTTCACTGACTAAACCGTAAGTGCCTGATGTGAGTTCCGCCGCTTTATACGTGCCACCAGGTACGGCTAGCTGTAACTGCTGACCTTTTAGTATATCCGGGCCTACTACTACTTTTTCATAGTGACCGTCTGGGTCAATCATATGGTAGGTAATTGGCGCACCCAGATGATAAAACTCGATGCCATCTGAATGTTTAGTATGAAAATGGTCGATATTGTTGTCTTCTGTCAACATGTAATAGATAGCCGTCATAGTGGTGCGAGCACCGCGGCTAGTGGTTACTTTGTCCCTGTGATTGGCTTTAAATGTTTGACGAAAATATCCCCCTTCGAAGTGATGCTCCAAATTTAGCTGTGTTATGAGCTGCTCTTTGGTTAGTTCTGGTGTGTGGCTTTTATTCAAGATGTTGCCTTGGTTAGGAGAGCTTTTATCATCCATAATTTTGTTATTACCCTTGTTGGTATTTAAAGCTATTTATGAGTTGAGGGCAGAATGCTTTTTAATGAACCGATTAGCAATTATTTACGTATCTGTATTACATGAACAAGATAAGTCATGGATTGATATCGGTGAAGCGCCCAAAAATGTCCATGCAATTTCATAGGGTTTACCCACTTTTAGCGCTTTCTTTTTGTAACGGCATAAAATATTTCCCACTATATTAGATACTGTAAATATATTATTGCAAAAGAACAATGATTGACTAAATATACGCCATGTACCTGTATTGATTACTTCCAAGAAGTTATGGTGCCAAACCCATTAACAATAAAAATAAGGGGTAAAATGTTTAATAAAACACTTAAAAAAGAACTAGAATTTCTAAAAGAATCTCACGATATTGCCCATTCACTAGTCGATTCTATACAAAATCACGTCGCCTTTATTGAATTTAGTCCTCAGGGGATAATTATTGATGCTAATCAATTGTTCACAAATGTGGTCGGTTATGAGAAATCCAAAATAATTGGTCAACATCATAGTATTTTTTGTGATGCTAGCGTAGTTAATTCCGCTGAATACCATGAGTTTTGGAAAAATCTTAGCAATGGAAAAAGTCAAAGAGGGACTTTCAAACGCAAGGATATTAATGGAAACGTATTATGGTTAGAGGCAACCTACTTCCCTGTAACTATGGACGGTCAAGTTACACGAGTGATTAAAATTGCGTCTGATGTAACCAAAAAATACGAAGATCTTCAGTCTCAATTAGCTATAACACAAGCATTAGATAGAGCATTGGCAACAATTGAGTTTACGCCACAAGGCAATATCATTTCAGCGAATGAAAACTTTTTGCAAACTGTCGGCTATAAGCTCAGCGATATTCAAGGCAAACACCACAAAATATTCTGCACTGATACTTTCTATCAAGATAATCCAAATTTTTGGATGGAGTTAAGTCAAGGTAACTTTAAATCTGGGCAATTTGAACGCAAAGATGCAAACAACAAAACTGTCTGGTTGGAAGCCACCTATAACCCCATATATGATGGAAAAGGTAACGTTATTAAAATAATAAAGTTTGCCTCCGATATAACCACCAGAATTGAAAAAAATAAAGCTGTGTCAGAAGCCGCTGAAATAGCTTATTTAACGGCAAAAGAAACCGTGCAAATAGGGATACAAGGAGCAGATATACTACAAAACTCAATTACTACGTCTCACGACATTAGCGAACAAGTAATTGTAGCGGTGAAGTTGATTGAAGAACTTAACGCACAGTCAATACAAATTGGCTCAATAGTATCCACCATTAACGCTATCGCTGATCAAACCAACTGACTTGCCTTAAACGCCGCAATCGAAGCAGCACGGGCAGGAGAGCTGGGAAGAGGTTTTGCGGTCGTTGCCGATGAAGTAAGAAATCTAGCCGCAAGGACAACCCAATCAACCAATGAAATCGGGATTGTGGTGACTGAAAATCAGGGACTAATACAAGATATTACTAAGCAAATTTCATCGGTATCAGAGTCGTCTGAAAAAGGCAGCGATCTTATACTTGAAGTGTCAAAGGTAATGGACGAAATTATTGAAGGCGCAACCAATGTGTCGGAGACGGTATCAAGCCTATCCTTAGACTAATAAATACCCATCTTATGATGGGTGAACTTGACTGTATGCCTCAACATTATTCAAAAGTGGCAATTTCATCGTATTGACACTATTGATTTACACTATCGATTGCTAAGGTTTTAGAACTTAGCATAGGTCACTAAAATATCATGTGTTTGTCGGGGAGCTAGTAAATTGACTGAGCCACTCATCGCTATTGGGCCCAACAACACATTGATTGTTTACTCTCATGGCTAAGCGTTTGATACAACGATCAGACACCTCGGCAAAACCACTTTCAGGAAGTGCGCGCACCGATTCAACTATGGCACACCAATGTGGCAATGTTTGTTGCGCTAGAGTGTAGTAAACCCACTTACCACTTTTTTCTTGAGTCAGTAGCCCTGCTTTATAGAGTATTTTTAAATTGCGAGACACATTATATTGTGTCTCTTGAGTTACATCCATGGCTTCAGCTAAGGTAACACGTTGATCAACATGTATTAATAACCAAAATAAGCGCAGTCTGTGGGGTTCGGCCAGAGCTTTTAACGCATCAATGTACTGTTCATTGTTCATCAGTTGTTATTCTTTTCTTAAGGCTGAGCCACATTATAAACACACCAATTAAGAAAACTATACTTGAGTGGCTTGCATGAAAAACCAAAGTTGATGAGTCAGCCCCAGTAAACAAAGCAAACCAAAAAAAAAGGACAAAAAATTCCTAACAACGCAATATTACGACCCATTTTTGTTTGAGCGGATAATTCACCTCCTCTAATCAAAATATAGAGAGCTTTATATATATGACTATAAGCGCAGTATTTACTTAGTCGAGTGAGTATATTTGTTATCACTTTCATAAATCGTGAATCTAACATTCATCCTCCATGTTATTACTTAACAATAAAAAATAGTCAAAAGTCATTTCCGATAACAATCAGAAATGACTAAATTCCTTTTAAATGACATATTGAAATAACAGCCCACCCACTATGGCGGTTGTTAATATAATAGAAACAAAGGCCACAACAGCTTTAGGTTTAAGCACTGCAGACACCATAGCGATCTCCGGAAGGCTAGCGCCTGTACCGCCAATAATCAGTGCCATCGCGGGGCCAAGGCCCATGCCTTTGGCAATCAATACATTAAGCAGAGGAATGGCCATTTCAATACGTAAATACAATGGCACACCTATTACCGCAGCAATGACAATAGAAAATATATTATCGCCACCGACATATTTTTCGACGAGCTCGGCAGATAAGTAAGCTGCCGATAAACCGCTTATCAAAGCCCCAAGCAAAACATAAGGCATAATTTTTTTGAAAAGAGCCATAGCAAAACGTAATGCATTCTGGGTTTTTGTTGGCTGGAGTTTTTCTATGTTCCCTCCTGTTGTTGACTCTGGGCTGCTGTTTATACCGCCACATGTTTGCACAGGTTTAGCATCACAATGTGTTGCCTGAGCGGCAGAACAACTAGGCGATGGTTTATTGGTTTCTAACTCATCGCCACGTTTTATTTCATGACGCCAAGGTGTTTTAGTAATAAGCCAACCACCTATGATAGCGGCTAAAAAAGTAATCAATAAATAGCTTGCCGTTACTTTAAAACCGAATGTGGCATACACCATGGCAAGCACAATAAAATTACACAAAGGAGCTGAAATCAGAAAGCTCATAACCGTACCAAGGGATACCCCCATGGTTGCCATACCCATAGTAACAGGTACAACAGAAGCGCTACAAAAAGGCGTTAACATGCCAAAAAAAGCACCTAATAAGGGGCCCCATTTTTCATGTTTAGTGAGTTTTTTTTGCAATTTTTCTTGAGGAATATACTCCCGCATAAACCCCGTTAAAACAGAAACCACAGCAATAACGATGGCCAATGCCCCTCCCACGTGAATAAATTCATTTAGTGCGATCGTTAGTTTATCCATATTGGCATTAGCGCCTTCTTAAAAAGTAAATGAGAGGCGCAATATATAATCACTAGCACGATTGCGCAAGTATGATATTGTAATTTCATTAGCCAAGCACTTAACGATTTAATGTCCAGCGGAAGTTCTCCAATTCCCTAATCTCTACTTTGCCGAAATGAACTAGTCACTGGTATAGGTTTCGCTGATTGATTACTTCTTTATATGGATTGCATTAATATCAATGTATGGGCAACTAGTGTAATCCTATTTATTTTCTCTAAAATAGGTTCAAAAATTTTAATATCTTCACAGCACATTTGACAAAGTTTAAGCATTCACTTAACTTATGTCTTATATAAGACATAAAAATAAATTTACGCTTTTAAAATTGGAAACAATAAATGTCAAATAATCATAAAAAGATGCCAAAAGTTGGCTTTGGTCTTTGGAAAATACCTCAGGATATCTGTGCAGATGCAGTATATAACGCTATTAAAGCTGGATATCGCCATCTAGACAGTGCTTGCGATTACGGTAACGAGGTGCAAGTAGGTGAGGGCATTAAACGGGCGATTGATGATGGTCTGTGTACTCGTGAAGATTTGTGGGTGACATCTAAGTTGTGGAACACCTATCATGCTAAAGAGCATGTTAAGCCTGCGTTAGAAAAGACTTTGGCCGATTTGCAATTGGATTATGTTGATTTGTATTTGATACATTTTCCTATTGCGCAGCCTTTTGTGGATTTTGATGATCGTTACCCACCAGAATGGATCACCGATCCAGCCGTTGGAAAAATGGAATTAGCGCCCGTGCCTTTGTTTGAAACATGGCAAGCTATGGAAGCAATACATCAACAAGGCCTAGCCAAGCAGATTGGTGTTTGTAACTACAACACGGGTTTGTTGCATGACTTGATGTCTTATGCCCAGATTAAACCTTCGGTACTACAAGTCGAATCCCATCCTTATTTAACTCAAGAACGTTTGATGCGATTAGCCAAGCAGTATGGCATTGAGGTGACCGCTTTCTCACCCCTAGGCGCTTTATCTTACTTAGAACTGGATATGGCTGGAGCTGCAGAATCTGTGTTAGAGCAAGCGGTGGTTAAACAAGCAGCGCAACGATTAGGTAAAACCGCCGCACAAGTTGTGTTGCGTTGGGGCGTACAACGTGGAAATGCCATTATTCCAAAAACATCTCGACCAGAGCGTTTAATTGAAAATTTAAGTATTTTTGATTTTGAATTAACTCCTGAAGAAATGCATGGAATTTCAGCCCTTAACAGCAATAGGCGATTTAATGATCCGGGTAACTTCTGTGAGGCTGCCTTTGATACTTTCCACCCTATTTACGATTAGAGGCTAGTCTATGCAAGTTATTAATTATGTAGAAGTGCCCCATCAATTGCACTGTGGTGATTCAGTTTTTCCTAGTGTAATAGTCAACGATGGTTCTTTGACTACGCAACAAGAATGTGCAGATTGGGTTAAATCAAAATTGCCTGAGCTTGAAGCTAAGTTAAAGGAAACTGGGGCTATTTTGTTCCGCGGTTTCCCTGTGAATTCGGCTGAAACCTTTGATGAATTTTCCAATTCTTTTGGGTATCCGAATTTCACTTATAAAGAATCATTGTCGAATGCTGTAAGGATCAATTTTACCGAAAGAGTGTTTACTGCTAATGAAGCGCCCAAGGATGTGGAAATATTTCTGCATCATGAAATGGCGCAAACACCTATATCACCAAGTAAATTGTTTTTCTTTTGCAAAAGTGCAGCTGAGCAAGGAGGTGAAACACCTTTATGTCGTTCAGACTTGTTATTTGCAGATTTAACAAAACAAATGCCAGAGTTGGCTGCTGATTTTATTAGTAAGGGTCTCAAATACACCACTCAGATGCCTGCAGAAGATGATTCTAACTCAGGACAAGGCCGTAGTTGGAAGAGCACCTTAAGTGTACAAAACGCTGCTCAAGCCGAACAAAAACTGGGTGAGTTAGGTTATAGTTGGGAATGGCTTGCTGATGGCAGCTTACGGGCTACTACACCTGTGTTACCTGCTGTGATCGACATGGGAAATGAGAAAAAAGTATTTTATAATCAACTAATTGCTGCATTTATGGGTTGGAAAGGTGTACGTGAAAACCCATCTAGTGCCATTACCTTTGGGGATGGTACTGCTATCCCGATTGAAGGTTTACAGCTGGCAGTGAAATTATCTGAAAAATACACTTTTGATTTGCCTTGGCAGGACGGCGATGTTGCTTTGGTAGATAATTATTTGGCTATGCATGGCAGACGTCCATATTCTGGTGAGCGCAAGCGCCAAGTGTTGGTGGCTTTAGCCATCGACTAATCGAGTACTGACAATTTTTCTGTCTTTTTATAACGACTATTTATTAACGACCATTTAGGCCAATACATTGCATATAAAAACTAAGCTGCCGGGTGTTTTAATTTCTGTCATTGTTGGTCTAGCCGCGCTGTTCTTAAGTGAACATTATGGCGCACCTGCTATGTTATTTGCCTTGTTGTTAGGCATTGCTATGTCGTTTTTGTATGAAGGTACAACATGCAAAGAGGGCATTGAATTTACCGCCTGTCATATTTTGCGAATAGGTGTGGGATTATTAGGGTTACGAATTGCCTTCGGTGATTTGGCGGCGCTAGGCTGGCAAACTGCGTTATTGTTAATAGTGGCTATTGCCAGCACTATTGGTCTGGGGATTGTGTTAGCCAAAGTCCTTGGCTTAAAAAAACGTTTTGGTGTGTTAACTGGAGGCGCGGTAGGTATATGTGGTGCTTCTGCGGCTATGGCTATAGCGGCTGTGTTACCCGATAGTAAAGATAAAGATCGCGATACTTTACTGACTATTGTTGTGGTTACTGCATTGTCCACAGTGGCTATGGTGTTGTATCCAATAATAGCGGAACTACTTAATTTGAGTCCTACTCACATTAGTATCTTTTTAGGTGGCACTATCCATGATGTGGCACAGGTAGTTGGAGCTGGGTATTCAGTATCAGAGCAAACCGGTGATTTGGCCACAGTGACTAAGTTAGTTAGGGTAGCGTTTTTAATGCCTGTAGTGGTATGTATATTACTGGTGTTGAGGATGAATCTAGATAAAACTACAGATGCAAAACCGCCAGGTATTCCAGCCTTTTTAATTGCCTTTGTGGTGTTAATGACCATTAACAGCTTAGTGGATTTGCCAGAAATAGTGACCCAAGGTGCCACCGACATTTCACGTTTCGCCTTAGTGATATCAATTGCGGCTATTGGTATGAAATCAAATTTGGGGCAACTGCTTCAAGTAGGGTTAAAACCTATTTTACTTTTAGTGTTAGAAACGCTGTGGATAGCTGGACTGATACTATTAAGTTTACCCTATATTTAAGCGTTACAGTTTAGTACTAATCCCTATAAAAACTCTTTAAGCACGGCGGCTGCTCAAGGCACGAGAATCCAACAACAGCAAACTCCAATAAGTTAGCTATTCATAGTAAGTTGCTTAAATCCCGTCCTTCAATAAAAACTTAGTTATTTGATGCCCGCTATAAAGAAGTAAAATCCTTACTATTCACTACCTTATGATGTCAGGCACTGCTAAAGTGGGTCTGTTTTCTAGTGAATGCTTTTCGATTTTTATTTTTACCTCAAAGGTGAGTGGTATGTCTTTTCTTACAGTAAAACTTAGTTGGCGATGGTCCGCCGCTGTTGTACTTTTTCTGTGTGCTTTTTTTGCTTTGATGATGGGCGTGTCGTTATCAGAGCGGCCAAATGTTCAAACTGCGGATATACTGACGAAAGCCTATTACAGTTTAGGTTTATTTGTCATGGGTGGCCTGGATTTAGGCACCCCTATTGATGGTCCTTTAGGGGCAAGATTGTTGTTGTGGTTGAGCTATTTTGGCTCGCCTATATTAGCGGCATCTACCATTATTGAAGCGGTGATTAAAACCATATCCCCTTACAAATGGCACTTTCGGAGGATCAGTAATCATATAGTTGTCTCAGGATCAAACGAGTTAACTATTACCTACTTAAAACAACTAAGGTTAGTACAACCCAAGATCCCAATACTCATTATTTGTGATGAAATTTCAGCTATACGAGAAGAAGAATTAAAACGCCGTTATCACGCCATAGTGATCACCGGCGATATTACCCATAGTTATTTTTTATCTAAATTATTTCTACATAAGGCCAAAAAGGTGTTGTTGCTCGGCCGAGATAATTTTCAAAATTATGAAGCTGCTCACAAAATCTTACAGATACAACCTTCATTGCAAGGCAAAATTATTATTCACTGCAATAGTATTCGCTTTATGCGTTCTATGGCCGATTCTTCGGTGGCTAAACAATGTATTAATTTTAATGCGTACCAATTGGCGGCTTCGGCTTTAGTGCAGCAACATTTGATTTCGCATTTTGTGCAAACTGTACCTAAGGATGTGGTGGTGATTGCCGGGTTTGGTTTATTTGGTCAAACAATTCTAGAAGAACTACAACACTATACACAAAAAGAAATTGATACTATTGCGATTATTGGTATTGATGCCAAACGTCGTATTCAGGTAGTGGATGAGCAACGACAACTAACTGATTTTTGTAAAAGAGAAATCTTCGAGGGCAATATTTCTCATCCAGAAGTGTGGCAACAATTGCGTTCCAAAGTGGACTTAGCTAACACTCAACCCATAATAATTTTATGCACAGATTCAGTAGAAGATAACTTTAGAACCTCCCTGTGGCTCAAAAATAAATATCCAGATTCAATGATAATTGCTCGCAGCTATTTACCATCAAAATTTGCTGAAAATGTCAGCGAACAATACAATATTTTGAATGTGAGTATTAATCAG
>TARA_R110002153_G_scaffold33461_2_pt1 | contig 33352 bp, 29 predicted proteins | sample TARA_R110002153 | Tara Oceans TARA_R110002153 (sample SAMEA4398193) | marine metagenome | biome: Polar Biome; feature: [SRF] surface water layer (ENVO:00010504); material: water (ENVO:00002006), including particulate matter (ENVO:01000060) such as... | depth 5 m | reverse complement strand
AGTGCTACAGCTCAGAAAAGTGCTACAGCTCAGAAAAGTGCTACAGCGGAACAAAGAACTAACGGAGAAACAATATGAACCCAAGACGTCAAAAACGATTGCTGGTGGTATCTTCAATCATACTGGTATTAGGTGGCGCTATTGGTTTGATGTTGTATGCACTTAGCCAAAATATCGACCTGTTTTATACACCTTCCGAAATTATTGAGGGTAAAGATGGACAAATTCCTCAAGTTGGTCAGCGATTACGTATCGGTGGCATGGTTGTGCCCGGTACTGTTAAGCGAAATCAAGAAACCTTGAAGGTCAGTTTTGATTTAGTGGATACCGGCCCTGCCGTGACTGTGAGTTATCAAGGGATTTTACCCGACTTGTTTCGTGAAGGGCAGGGCATAGTTGCAACAGGTGTGTTGACTAAAAATAACCATATTGATGCTCATGAAGTGTTAGCTAAACATGATGAAGAATATATGCCACCTGAGTTGGCAGAAAAAATGAAAGGTATTAAACACATTAAACCAGACCAGGCTAGTTATGGTAAAGCACAGGCAGGTGAATAATCATGTTGGCTGAATTAGGAAATTTTGCGTTAGTAATGGCTTTGATGATGGGCATATTGTTGTCTATTTACCCTATGTGGGGCGCCTATGTGAATCATTCACGCATGATGGCCATGGCAAAACCGCTCGCCATTGGTATGTTTGCGTTTACTGTATTTGCTTATGCTTGTTTGACCCATGGTTTTATTACCGATGATTTTAGTTTGGCTTACGTGGCGAATACTTCGAACAGTACTTTGCCCATTTATTACAAAATTACCGCAGTGTGGGGCGGGCACGAAGGCTCGTTTTTATTGTGGGTGTTGATTTTTTCTACTTGGACAGTGGCGGTGGCACTTTTTAGTAAGGCTATTCCCATCAAAATGGTTGCCAGAGTGTTATCCATCTTAGGTATGGTAGCGATTGGTTTTTACTTGTTTATGTTACTTACCTCTAACCCATTTGATCGTTTATTGCCCTTTTTCCCTATAGATGGCAAAGACTTAAATCCATTATTGCAAGATATTGGCATGATTATTCATCCTCCAATGTTGTACATGGGATACGTCGGTTTTTCTGTTGCTTTTGCTTTTGCGATTGCTGCGTTGATTTCTGGCCAGTTGGATTCAACTTGGGCTCGATGGTCTAGGCCTTGGACATTAGCTGCATGGTCTTTTCTAACTGTAGGAGTGGCGCTAGGCAGTTGGTGGGCCTACTACGAACTTGGTTGGGGCGGTTGGTGGTTTTGGGATCCTGTTGAAAATGCTTCTTTTATGCCTTGGTTGATAGGTACTGCTTTGATCCATAGTTTGGCGGTGACTGAAAAACGTAAAGTGTTTAAGTCTTGGACAGTGTTGCTGGCGATATCTGCGTTTTCATTAAGCCTACTGGGTACCTTTTTAGTGCGCTCAGGGGTATTGGTTTCAGTGCATTCATTTGCTAGCGATCCTAGTCGTGGACTATTTATTCTTGGCTTGTTAGTGGTGATTATTGGCGGTTCATTGGCTTTGTACGCTTACAGGGCTCCACAGTTAAAAGGTAATGGCAGGTACCAACTGTTTTCAAGAGAAGTATTATTGATTGGTAATAATGTGTTCTTAAGCGCCGCCACTTTGGTTGTGTTGTTAGGCACTTTATTACCATTGGTTCACAAGGAAATAGGCATGGGGTCTATTTCTATCGGCGCGCCATTCTTCAATCAAATGTTTACTTATCTCATTGTGCCATTTGTATTGATTATGGGGATAGGCCCACTGTCGCGCTGGAAAAGCCAATCGCCACAGGCCCTTTACAAACAATTGTTGATAGCTTTTGCTTTAAGTGTATCGGCTGCAGTATTAGTTAATGCCAGTTTTGAACAATCCAGTTATATGGCGACCTTAGGCTTAGTGATGAGTTTTTGGATTGTTGTCACTACTATTATGGAAATTCGCCAGCGTATTGAGCCACAAGTCATCTCAGGTAAATATTCCATTTTGCAGAGCTTACAAAAACTGACGCCTAGTCATTGGGGCATGGTATCTGGGCATCTAGGTTTTGCCGTTACGCTTATCGGTATTGCATTAGTTAGTGCGTATAACGTAGAGCGCAATGTCAGAATGGCGCCCGGAGACAGCGTTACATTGCAAGGTTATGAGTTTATTTTCAAAAACGTATCAGAATATTCCGGCCCTAATTTTACTGCTGATGTAGGTCATGTTGATGTATATCAACAGGGTAATAAAGTGGCATCAGTTGCCGCTGAAAAACGTTTTTATCCAGTGCAACGAAATGTCATGACCGAAGCGGGTATAGATTCTGGTTTCACACGAGATTTATTTGTGGCCTTAGGCGAGCAGCTTAAAAATGGCGATTGGTCATTACGTATCTATGTAAAACCTTTTATTAACTGGATATGGTTAGGCGCATTTATTATGGCCTTTGGCGGAGTATTGTCTATTAGTGATAAACGTTATCGTATGGTCAAAATTGTGCGTAAATCCAAAGCGAATAACACATCCAATCCGACCTTAGCGGAGCAACTGTCTTGAAAAAAATCGCATTATATTTGATCCCTCTGGGACTGTTTTTGGGGTTAATTATATTTTTGTATCAAGGGTTGTTTTCCAATCCAAGAGAGCATCAATCTAGCTTACTCGAACAACCTATGCCTGAGTTTGTTTTGCCTGATTTAATGAATATTGAGCAGACTTATAACGAAGATGTATTTCTTGGCAAAGTGACACTTCTTAATGTTTGGGGAGTATGGTGCATCACATGCGCCATTGAGTTGCCTTACCTCAAGCAATTACAAGGTGAAGGTAAACACATTGTGGGTTTGTACTTCGACCAAGATATGGACCCAGATTTTGGGATTAAAACGGTTGCACGCGTGCAGCAGGAAGTCACAGATAAGCTCAGTCAATTAGGTAATCCTTATGCCTTCAATATATTTGATGTCAAACGGGATCTGTCCATGGATCTTGGCGTAACCGGCGCGCCAGAAACTTATCTTATTGATCAACAAGGCAAGATACGCTTACACCACATTGGTGATATCAATCCTCGTGTTTGGAAGAACAAATTTGCACCTGTATACGACTTGTTGGTGGCGAAATGAATCGCTTAGTCACTACTTTAATGGTTCTTATTCTAGGCAGTGTTATCAACCTTGCACTTGCAACAGAAGACAAGTTTCACTTTGACGAGCCTAAAAAAGACGCATTATTTTTAGAATTAACCAAAGAATTACGCTGTCCCAAATGCCAGAACCAAAATATTGCCGATTCTGATGCCATGATAGCGGTGGATCTAAAACGCAAGGTCTACGACTTGCTACAAAAAGATTACGATAAAGAGCAAGTGATTGAATATATGAAGCAAAGATATGGCGACTTTGTGTATTACCAACCCCCAGTAAATTCTATGACAATTTGGTTATGGTTATTGCCTGTGTTATTTGTTTTTGCCGCTTTGGTGGGAATTGTTATCACTCGCAAACGTCAAGGGGTTGAGATGGACAGTGAGCAGTTAGCCAAGGCTCAAGAAATTTTGGAGCGTGACGAGTGACTCTTTTTTATCTAGGTGCAGTGTTGTTTGTTGTTATTGGCCTATTGTTTATCGCTTTTCCATGGTTTAGAAAAACTGCTGATGGATCTGTTAGTGCGTTAACCAATAAGAAATTAATTAAACAACGACTAAATGAATTACAGACTGAGCAGCAACAAGGTTTGTTGAGCGACACAGACAGACTACAGTCAGAAAATGAATTAAAACTAGCTCTGTTAGATGAAATTAATACCAGTCAAGACAATGGTTCTAGTGTACGACTGGCTATTGTCATTGGTGCTTTGGTGAGTTTGTCGATAGGCATAGCTGTGTATTATTATGCGAATCAAATTCAATCTATTGAGCAATGGCAGATTGCGCAACAACAAACCAGTGAGCTTGGGCAGAGAATGATTAAAGGTGATGAAAGCCTTAATTTAGAAGATTTACAAACCTTTGCCTTAGGATTGCGCACAAAATTGGTCGACACCCCTGAAGACGCCACTGGTTGGATGTTGTTAGGCAGAGTATCGGGTGCCATTAATAGGATTGACAGCGCTATTGAAGCGTTTGAAAAATCTTTGAAATATGATCCCAATAACGTTGGAACTTTATCAAGCTACGCTCAAGCGTTATTGATGACAGGACAAGAGCAGCAGGTATTGCAGGCTAAAAATGTGTTGCTGTATATACTCAAATTGGAACCAGATAACACTAATGCTATGGGAGTGTTGGCTATTGCTGCCACTGAGTTAGGTGATAAGGCATTAGCACTGGAAAATTGGCAAAGATTAATGGTTTTTATACCTGAAACTGACCCGAATTATATGGCGGTTAATCAACGCATTTTGCAATTGCAGGCAGAACTTGAGCAAACTAGCCAGCAATTGGCTCAGAACCAGTCTAAGCCTTCAGAGGACAACCTAGGTTCAACAGGAGTATCTGTAACTATTAATATCAATGCTGATCTTCAGTCAAAATTGCCTGAAAACGGCTTTTTATTCGTATTTGCTCAAGAAAGTACCGGAAAAATGAAAATGCCAGCTGCTGTGGTGAAAATGCCTCTAGGTGAATTCCCAATTGTAGTTGAGTTGTCTGATGACAATGCCATGACGCCAAATTATACATTGTCGCAATTACAACAAGCTAAGTTGGTCGCTAGAGTTTCTATAGATGGAAATGGGACTCAGTCAGCAGGTGACTTGCAAGGTGAATTGATAACAGTCCTGAGTGCAGATCAGATGAAGCAAGTCACAATAACGATAGATAGAGAATTATAATGAATAAAATAGCTGTTCTAATAATGGCAACTGGTTTGTTGCTGCTCGGAGGGTGTGCTTCCCAGCAAACTACTAGTGACCAAGCGCAGCAGTACCAAGATCCTAAAGATCCATTAGAATCATTAAACCGCACTATGTGGGACTTCAATTATGACGTTTTAGATGAATATATCTTAAGGCCCACTGCAGTGGCTTATGTAGATTATATGCCGCAAATAGCGCGCACAGGTTTACTGAACATGGCAGAAAATCTTGAAGAGCCGTCAAACAGTCTTAATAATCTGCTGCAAGGCAAACTGGATGGCACTTTTATTAGTCTGGGACGTTTTTTGTTGAATTCCACTGTGGGTATACTTGGTTTAATAGATGTCGCCAGTGAAATTGGTTTAGAGCCTAAGGAAGAGGAATTTGGAGAAGTCTTGGGCAAGTGGGGGGTAAATACAGGACCCTATTTGATGATACCTGCGCTAGGACCTAGCGATATACGCAGTTCAGTAGGCGATTATGTGGATTCATACTACTTACCTATAGATGGTCTCAATTTTTACTTTAGCTTCTTGCGTATAGGTATTAAAGCATTAGAAAGCCGAGCTTCGGTAATACAACAAGAACAACAACTCAATTCTTCAGCCGATCCCTATGCTTTTGTAAAAAGTGCTTATTTCCAAAACTTAGAATTTAAAGTAAAAGATGGAAAGGTTGAAAAGTCCGAAGAAGAAGAAGCACTAGAAGATGATATCGACGCATTTTTGGATGACCTTTAGCTGCGCTAACTAATTCACCACAGAGAACTGCGCTACACAGAGAAAAGCTTATTCACCACAGAGACACAGAGCGCTGCGCTACACAGAGAAAAACGATTAGATTATTAACATGAAATTTAAAATGTCGGTGAGTTAAATACTCAATCACTTGGGTGATTGGTCTTAACCATCTTTCTTTTCCTCTGTGCTCTCCGTGCCCTCTGTGGTTCAATATCTTTTGCTTTTAAAATGAATTCACCACAGAGAACACAGAGCGCTTCGCTACACAGAGAAAAGCGAATAGATTGTTAAGATCCAAATGTCTTTACCTCTGTGCTCTCTGTGCCCCCGTGGTTCAATATCTTTTGCTTTTAAAGCTAATTCACCACAGAGAACACAGAGCGCTTCGCTACACAGAGAAAAACGACTAGATTGTTAAGATCCAAATATCTTTTCCTTTTAAAACTAATTCACCACAGAGAACACAGAGCGCTGCGCTACACAGAGAAAAGCGACTAGATTGTTAAGATAAAATTTAAAATGTTGGCGAGTTAACTACTCAATCATTTGGGTAATTGGTCTTAACCATCTTTCCTTCTTTTCCTCTGTGCTCTCTGTGGTTCAATATTTTTTTAAACTGTTAGTAGCCGTCAGGATTACTTGCTTGCCAATTCCACGAGTCTCGGCACATTTCTGCGAGCCCCCTGGTGGCCTGCCAACCTAATGCTTCGGTAGCTGATTTAGGGTCGGCATAACAAGAGGCGACATCACCTTCTCTGCGGGGGACAAATTGATAGGGGATGGCTTTGCCGCTTTGTTTCTCAAACTCTTTAACCATATCTAAGACACTGTAGCCTTGGCCAGTGCCTAGGTTATAGGTCACTATGCCAGGGCCTGTGTATAGTTTATCTAAGGCTTTTAAGTGACCAGATGCTAAGTCCTCTACGTGGATGTAATCTCTGACCCCAGTACCATCAGGTGTGTCATAGTCGTTGCCGTAGATAGAAAGTTGCTCACGTTTTCCTGTGGCGACTTGGGTGATAAAGGGCATCAGGTTGTTGGGAATACCATTAGGATCTTCACCAATACGTCCAGATGGGTGTGCCCCAGCCGGGTTGAAATACCGCAGCAGTGCAATATTCCATTCGTTGTCGGACTTATATAAGTCACGTAACACCAACTCAACCATCAATTTTGACATGCCATAAGGATTGGTAGGTTGACCGGTTGGCATATCTTCACGAAGAGGAAGTTCAACAGGATCACCATAAACCGTTGCCGATGAGCTAAACACTAGGTTTTTAACACCAAATTTTTTCATGGCTTCGCATAACGTTAAGGTACCATAAACATTGTTGTTATAATAATTGAGAGGCTTTTGTACTGACTCACCTACTGCTTTTAATCCGGCAAAATGAATAACCGCATTAATTTTATGTTTGGAAAAAAGTAATTCTAAAATGGTGTGATCACGAATGTCACCCTGCACAAAAATGGTACTTTTACCGGTTAATTCTTCAACGCGATTGAGCGATTCCTGAGAAGAATTACACAGGTTGTCTAACACTATTACTTGATTGCCGGCCTCTAAAAGCTGCAAAACAGTGTGGCTACCTATATATCCTGCGCCGCCTGTAACCAAAATTGTCTGCATTATGGATCTCCCTGATAATTAGCATGAGGTTGCGGAATATATTTAGCACACAAAGCGTACTGTACTGGTTTGACTAGCACTGGATAAAGTAATGTGACTAACAAAGCCCAAAAAATAGCCATCCAATTTGTCGCTATTTGGATTATAAAGATAAATGCGGGGATCACGACTAACATTTTTAACACATTAAGGAATAATTTTTCAGGACCAATTAATTTACCTTGAGCTAATTGCATGGCTTCTAGTCTTTGGGTAAGAGGTAAATGTTGTAGTTGTGGGATCTGTTTGGTCGAAAAATACAACTTCATATTAGGAGTGACCTGTCTGTAATAATAAAAAGCCCAACTAAGTCAATGGACTTAGTTGGGCATTGATTTTAATACCTAGTTTACATTAGCTGCTAGGTTGTTCTGCCAGTTTTTCCCATTTCTTAGTCTTAAATGTAAATAAGAAAATGACAATACCAATAGAAATAGTGAATAAACTGATTTGTAAGTAAAGATTAGGCATATCTTCGACCTTATTAGGATCAAAGTTTCCGGCTAATAAACCAGCTACCACATTACCGATAGAGTAAGTGAGTACAAAGACTCCCATCATCTGGCCTGCAAAACGTTTAGGTGATAATTTACTCACTGCTGATAAGGCAACGGGGCTCAAACATAACTCACCTACAGTGTGCAAAAAGTAAGTCGCTATTAGCCAGTATGGAGCCACCTTTAGACCTGTTGCAGCAACTTGTGCGGCAAAAAACATCACCAGGAAGCCTGTCGCCATGATGATTAAACCAAGGGCACACTTAAATCCGTAAGTAGGGGTTATCATGCGTTTGGCTAAGTTAATCCACAAAGCAGCAAAGAAAGGCGATAAAAGGATGATAAAAAACGAATTGGCCGATTGTAACCATTCAGGTGGGATCTCAAAAGTGCCTATGATCCTATCGGTATAATTTTGTCCAAATAAGTTAAGCGATGAACCAGCCTGTTCAAAACCAGTCCAGAAAAATATAGAAGCCAAACAAACTAAAAATAATGCGCCTAATTGACGTTTTTCGTTAGGGTTGTTGTTACCCCAAAAAAATATTGCAGCGAAGTAACCTAAAAACAACACTGTGGCTATAATGGCAAAGTTTTCAGCCACAATCACAGGTCTGAAAGTCATCATGCCGTTCATCAACATATAAGTGACTACAACCAAACCAACTAAAAATGTACCAATCACAGTCCAGCTAATTTTTTCAGCTTTAGGCGAAAGTTTAACCGTAGGCTCTGCACCTGCACCCTCTAGTTTATGTAAGGTTGCGCGATACATAAGCAAACCTATGGCCATACCCACAGCTGCAGCACCAAAGGCCCAATGCCAACCCATATTAATGCGTAAATAACCACAAACGCCGTAGCCAATTAAAGAACCTAAATTGATCCCTAAATAATACAAAGTGTAACCGCTGTCACGTCTATTATCATCACTTGAGTAAAGCTGACCTACCATTGCGCCAATATTAGGTTTTAGCAAACCTGTGCCTAGTACCACTAAAATCAAGCCAATAAAAAAGGTGTAGTCATTTGGAATGGCTAATACAATATGACCAAACATTATGATGATACCGCCGTACCATACTGCTTTTTGACCACCTATTAAACGGTCAGCCATCCAGCCACCAGGTAACCCCATTAAATATACTGAACCGGTATAAAGTCCATATATAGCAGTTGCCGAAGCAACAGTGATTGCTAACCCACCTTCTTGCATTGATGCCGTCATAAACAGTACTAGCATGGCGCGCATGCCGTAGTAGCTCATACGCTCCCACATTTCTGTTAAAAATAGTGTAGAGAGTCCCCCTGGATGTCCCAGAAAATCTTTTGTTTTTGTTTGAGTTGCTTCAATCGTCATTTAATCTGCCTTTTATTTTTATAATGTTTGACATGTTAAGCTGAACCTTAAGATACAAACCTCCCTGAAGGCTAAAAAATATCTAAAGGTTGTGAGTTATCAATACAGTCCAAAAGGTTTTAAAGGTCTGAATTGAAAAAACGCCTAACTATGCCTGTCATTTGGACGCATTGTTTATACTAGAGTCACAGCAACAACTCAAGAAAACTACTTATATCAGTGTTGGTAATTACTGCTATTTGTCTCTGACTGATCAGTTCGGTATCAATTTGTAAACATTTAATACGTAAAATATAAGAGTAAAGGGTATAAACTGTAGCTATTAGTATGGGTTACGCTTTTAGGGTAAGTATTTCTGAAGCATTCCACCCAACAGGTAAATACGTTATTCTATCGACGTTTGTTAGCAATCTATTTTAAACGGTAGAAATTTTTATTTTATGGAAACTGCATGACGCAACTTGTATCTCGGTTAATTATTTTCTTTGTTTTAATCACTCCCCTACATATTTTTAACGCTCTAGCTCAAACCGCTCAGCAAATTGAGCAGTTTTCACGTCTTCCTAAAGCACAGCAGGAGGCTTTGGCTGCTCAAATGGGCGTTGATCTATCTAAAATATCGGGTTTATCTGACTCCAGCTCCACTTCAGACAGTGAAAGTCAGCAAAATAACCAGGCTTATCCTAGGGGCACAATGTTTGATGAGTTTGGGAATCCCACTGCTCCTTTGGATGATTTTGAAAACCAGAAAAATGTTGAAGAAGACGAAGAACTTAAATTGTATGGCAAAGATTTATTTGCTAATGCACCATCCACTTTTTCGCCAACATCAGATGTACCGGTTCCTGCCAGTTATATCATTGGCCCTAGCGACGAGTTAGTGTTGCAGCTGTATGGTAAAGAAAATGCTGAGCACAGATTAAAGGTCGGTAGGGATGGCAATGTTATGGTGCCTAAATTGGGCCCAATTTCGATTGCCACTAAGAGTTTTTCAGAAGCGAAAAGCTTTTTGTCTGAACAAATTAAGGCACAAATCCCCGGAGTTGAAGTCAGCCTAACAATGGGCGAATTACACAGCATGCGGGTTTTTGTTATGGGGGAGGCTTTTAAACCTGGCTCATATAGTGTCAGTTCTTTATCCACCATTACCCATGCTTTATTTGTAAGCGGTGGTGTTAGCGATATTGCTTCATTAAGAAACATTCAACTAAAACGAGCGGGTCGACTGGTAGAAACTCTAGATTTATATGAATTATTAAACTCAGGAGATACCAGAAAGGATCTTTTATTACAATCCGGCGACGTAGTGTTTATTCCGACAGTTGGCAACACTGTGACAGTTGATGGACAAGTAAGACGCCCGGCTATTTATGAGTTAAAAGGTGGAGAATCCTTATCTGATGTACTTAAACTAGCCGGCGGCGCATTAGCTAACGGTTATGAGCAAGCTATCAGTATTAAGCGTTTTATCGATGGTAAACAAGTTCAGTTAACGGTTGATCAACAAACGCAAAATCTTGAAGTGCTTAATGGTGATCAAATTGTTATTCCCGAAATATCGCCTTTTGTGTCTGATTCCATTTCTGTCATAGGTGCGGTTGCGAGGCCGGGTAAATATCAATGGCATAAAAGTTTAAGTATCCATTCTTTACTGGGTGATACACAGAGAGATTTATTAGAATCAGCAGATTTAAGCTATGTATTGATATTAAGGGAAAGCGAAAACCAACATGATTTGGATGTATTGCAGGTCGATCTCACCGAGCTAGATGTTAGCCAAAACTTATTATTGCAGCGCAATGATAAAATATTGGTGTTTTCAAAAGTTGAAAGTGAAGTCTTAGGGGATATTAAACTCGAAGATTTAGGATATACAGCTACAGAACTCGCACAAAAAGATAAAGAGCTATGGCAGGCCAGAATTGAAGAGAAGTTATTCTGGAGATCTGTTGGTTTGACGAAAGTTGAAAACCAAGCAGGCAAATTTGACGACACACAAATGGATATGCAAAATCAGTCTATTATCGAATTAAGCGAAGCCGAACGAAAAAAAGTATTGGAATTTAAAGATTCTACTTACTTCTCACGAAAACGCATGTTGTCACCTGTCATCGCAAAACTTAAACAGCAAGCTCGATATGGTAAACCCATAAAATTGGTGGACGTTGCTGGAGAAGTCAAGGTACCTGGGTTTTATCCACTTTCAGAAAATGCCACGGTAAGAGATCTTATAAAGGCCGCTGGGGGGCTCACCGAAGCATCATATTCCCAACAATCTGAAATTACTCGCACAAAGATTAATGCCTATGGGTCAGCCGAAGTAGAGCATATTGAATTTAAACCTTTTGAAGTGCTCAGTAGTGATGGTGCCAATAAGCTTTATCTAAAAAGTAAGGATCGCGTTAATATTTTCGCTGTTCCTTCTTGGCAAGAAGAGTTAACTGTTGTTGTTAAAGGTGAAGTGGAATTTCCCGGTGAATATACCATTCGCAGAGGAGAAACATTAGCTGATTTAGTCAAAAGAGTAGGAGGGCTAACTGAGTTCGGAGATCCTGACTCTGTGATTTTTACCCGAGAAACATTAAAAGAACAAGAGCGTAAAAACTTACGTGGATTGGGCCAAGAGTTACGTAAGCAGATAGCATCAGAAAGCTTACGCAGACAATCCGGTGCAGGCAGTATTGTCAGTTACGATGAAGCACGAAAATTATTGAATGACTTAACTAGCGCAGAAGCTGTAGGACGTTTAGTTATTGATTTGAATAAAATAATTCAAGGTAAGGCGACAACAAATGTGATTTTGGAAGACGGTGATGCCTTATATGTTCAAGTGCGCCGTCAGTCTGTAAATGTAATTGGTGAAGTGTATGTTCCTACTTCCCATCTACATACGGAAGACCAGTCATATGAATCATATATATCCCAAAGTGGCGGGTACCGAGCACTCGCAGATAAAGAACGCACTTACATTATTAGAGCAAACGGCGCGGTTAGTATTCCTGGTAACAATAATGGATTTTGGTTTTCAGAAGAGCAGGACAATATTTCAATTATGCCTGGCGATACTATAGTGGTGCCCTTTGATTCAGATAATATCGATAATATGACATTGTGGACTAATGCAACGCAAATCCTATATCAGTTGGCTATTTCCGTGGCTGCAATTGGCAGTTTGTAGTTTTTGTTAAATATTTATTCGAGTGAGTAAGATGACTGATAAGCAGAGCAGCCAGCAATCAACTGATAACGTGCAATTTGTTGCACTATCGCCAGAAATGTATAAGTCACAAAATAATGCAGACGAGGAGATAGATTTGTTAGAAATCTGGGCTGTGATCTGGCGCGGCAAATGGATAATTATTGCAGTAACTGCAATATTCGCCATTGCCTCAGTTTTTTATGCTTTAAGCCTAGCTAACATATATAAATCAGAGGCATTACTTGCTCCTGCTAATGAAGAGCAGCAAGGTGGTATTGCCGGTTTAGCTGGCCAGTTTGGTGGCTTGGCATCGCTAGCAGGTGTTAATCTTGATGGTGGTAAAGCAGATAAAACATCTCTAGCTATAGAAGTCTTAAAATCTAGGGCGTTTTTTGCAAAGTTTGTTGATAAGCACGATATCCTACCAGATTTAATGGCGGCTACAGATTGGGAGCTAACAAGTAATACCCTAATCTACAACCACGAGATTTATTTACCTGAAAGAGCCGAATGGACAAGAGAAGTCAAACCTCCAAAAAATGCTAAGCCCTCTATGCAGGAAGCTAAAAAAGAGTTTGATGAGTTGTTCTCAATTGATCAAAACAAGGAGTCAGGGATGATTGTCATAAGCATTGAACATGTCTCCCCTATGGTGGCCAAAAGTTGGGTAGATTGGTTAGTTGAAGATATTAACTTAGTAATGAAAGTGCGTGAAAAGGAAGAAGCGCAACGGAGTATTGATTATCTGCATGCGCAAATTGCTGAAACCAATATTGTCGAACAAAAAACCTTACTTTACCAGCTGATAGAGGAGCAGGCTAAAATATTGATGTTTGCCGAAGTAAGAGATGAGTATGTATTTAAAACTATCGATCCAGCTATTGTACCTGAAATGAAATTTAAGCCCCAAAGGGCTTTGATTGTGATGTTAGGTGTTCTGCTAGGTGCTATTTTGTCTTTGTTATTTGTATTTGTTATTCATTTTCTAGGCAAAAAAGATGATTCTGCAGGCGATTAATATCTCTATTTAGCTAAACGTTAAACAAGTCTGATTTTTGACTTAGTAAACATATATCAAGATTAGATTCAGGAATTAAAAATGACACAAAAAAAAATTGCACTGATTACAGGCGTGACAGGTCAGGATGGCTCCTACCTAGCAGAGTTTTTATTAGAAAAAGGTTATGAAGTTCATGGGATAAAACGTCGGTCGTCTTCATTAAATACCGAACGTGTTGACCATATTTATCAAGATAACCATGAGCAAAATCAAAGTTTTTTCTTACATTATGGTGATTTGACTGATTCATCTAATCTAACTCGTATTATTAAAAATGTGCAGCCTGATGAAGTATATAATTTAGGTGCGCAATCCCATGTTGCCGTGTCTTTTGAGTGCCCTGAATACACAGCTGATGTTGACGCAATGGGCACATTACGTTTATTAGAGGCTATTCGATTTTTAGGGCTTGAAAAGAAAACAAAATTCTATCAAGCGTCCACTTCTGAATTGTATGGAGAAGTGCAAGAGATCCCGCAGAAAGAGACAACCCCTTTCCATCCACGTTCTCCATACGCAGTAGCAAAAATGTACGCTTATTGGATAGTGGTTAACTATCGTGAATCTTATGGTATGTATGCGTGTAATGGTATCTTATTTAACCATGAGTCTCCTCGTCGAGGCGAAACCTTTGTTACACGTAAAATTACTCGTGCCCTTGCTAATATTTCCCAAGGTATAGAACAATGTTTGTATTTAGGTAATATGGATGCGTTGAGAGACTGGGGACATGCCAAAGATTATGTTCGTATGCAATGGATGATGTTACAACAAGAAATTGCCGATGATTTTGTTATCGCAACGGGAAAACAAATTTCAGTACGTGAATTTGTCACATTATCAGCGAAAGAAGTGGGTATTGAACTTGAATTTACTGGTGAAGGACTGTCTGAAATAGCCACCGTTAGAGAAATTACTGGCGATAATGCACTCGCAGTAAAAGTGGGGGATATTATTGTTAAAGTTGACCAGCGTTACTTCCGTCCTGCAGAAGTTGAAACCCTACTCGGTGACCCAACAAAAGCGAAAGAAAAATTAGGTTGGGTGCCGCAAATCACTGTTGAAGAAATGTGTGCTGAAATGATGCAGAATGATTTAAGTAAAGCAAAACAACACGCGTTGTTGAAAGCACATGGTCATAATGTAGCAATCTCAATTGAAAATCAGAGTTGATAGTATGTCAACCTTAGATACTAGAATATTTGTTGCTGGACACCAGGGAATGGTTGGTTCGGCAATTGTTCGCCAACTTGAAGCAAGTGGATATACTCATATAATTACGCGGACACGCATTGAGTTAGACTTAAGTAATCAACAAGCCGTTGTTGATTTTTTTCAGTCTGAAAAAATAGACCAAATTTACTTAGCTGCAGCTAAAGTTGGAGGGATTGTTGCTAATAATACCTATCCCGCTGACTTCATTTATGAAAACTTAATGATCCAGTGTAATATTATCCACAGTGCACATTTGGCTAATATTCAACAGTTATTGTTTTTAGGTTCTTCATGTATTTACCCTAAATTAGCTGCACAGCCTATGTCAGAATCAAGTCTGTTAACGGGAATATTGGAGGAGACCAATGAACCGTATGCGATTGCTAAAATTGCGGGCATTAAGTTATGCGAAAGTTATAATCGCCAGTATGGTAGGAATTACCGTAGTGTGATGCCGACAAACCTCTATGGAGCCTATGACAACTTTCATCCAGTAAACAGCCATGTTATTCCCGCATTATTACGCCGTTTTCATGAAGCTAAATTAAATAATGATCAAGAAGTTATTGCATGGGGTAGTGGCAAACCTATGCGAGAGTTTTTATATGTAGATGACATGGCTGCAGCTTCTATACACGTGATGAACTTAAATCAAACTATTTATGATGCGAATACCGAACCCATGTTAAGTCATATTAATGTTGGTACAGGAGTTGATTGCAGTATCAAAGAGTTAGTTGAAACTGTGGCAAAGGTTGTAGGGTTTACAGGAAAAGTGAGATTTGATGCGACTAAACCTGACGGAGCTCCACGAAAGCTGATGAATGTCGATAGATTAAAGTCACTGGGATGGCAGTACTCTATGTCGTTAGAAAATGGTTTAGCTACGACTTATCAATGGTTTATCAATAATCAAAGTTCCTTTAGAAGTTAGATGTATATGAAGTATGTACAAAAGATAATAAATCTAAAAAACCATCCTGGAGCCATGAAATATTTTTCTAACACATCATGGGTATTTGGGGAAAAAATACTTAGATTGACAGTTGGTTTATTTGTAGGGATTTGGGTTGCCAAATATTTAGGGCCAGAACAATTTGGTTTGTTTAGCTATGCTCAAAGCTTTGTTGCTCTGTTTTCTATATTAGCTACACTTGGTCTTGATGGCATTGTTATTCGTGAGTTAATAAAGAATCAATCATTAAAGTATGAATTGATGGGGACTGTTTTTGCACTTAAATTTATAGGTGCTCTTTTAGTTTTAGTTTTTATTTATCTATCCACCTTTATTAGCGGCAATAATGACGAAATAAATACGCTTATCTTTATCATTGCAAGCGCAACAATATTTCAAAGTTTTAACATCATTGACTTCTACTTCCAAAGTAAAGTACAGAGCAAATTTGTAGTGTTTAGTAATGTTATCAGTTTGTTTTTGTCCTCTGTAGTCAAAGTTTATTTAATTTTAAGCGATGCTCCGTTAGTGGCATTTGCGTGGGTTGTTTTATTTGATTCTCTTGTGCTTGCCCTTGGATTTATTTACTTTTATCTGAGATCTACATTAACAATTCAAATTTGGCAGTTTAAATTTCAAACGGCTATATCTTTATTAAGAGACAGTGGGTTTCTAATATTAAGTGGCTTTGTCATCATTGTTTACATGAAGATAGATCAGGTAATGATTCATTACATGTTAGGCTCTGAATCTGTAGGGCAATATGCCGCTGCGGTCAGGCTGAGTGAAGCTTGGTATTTTATACCTATGGTTGTTTGTGCTTCTTTATTCCCTGCGATAATAAATGCGAAACAAAAATCTGAGTTACTCTATTATAATCGCCTTCAAAAACTTTATGATTTAATGGCTTGGATCGCAATTGCAATTGCCATTCCAATGATGTTCTTAAGTGACTGGCTAATTGTTACTCTTTATGGTGAGCATTATGCCCAAGCAGCAGGTGTGTTGGTTATCCATATTTGGGCTGCTGTTTTTGTTTTTTTAGGAGTGGCAAGTAGTAAATGGTTTATTGCTGAAAATTTACAAAAATATTCATTTTATAGAACATTAGCAGGGGCTGTATTGAATGTTATTTTAAATCTTTTCCTCATTCCTCGTTATGGTATTTATGGTGCAGCGTTTGCTACCTTAATTGCTCAATTTGTTGCTTCGTACTTTTTTAATATTTTAAATCAGAAATTAAGAAGAGTGTTTCGAATGCAAACTAACGCAATTTTATTGCCACTGAGAAAATTAGGGATGAATTTTTGAAAAAATACGCACCAATTATTGTATTTGTATACAACCGCTTAGATCACACTCAAAAAACGATAAAAGCACTTCAAAATAATTACCTAGCAAAAGATAGTGATCTATTTGTATATTCTGATGCCGCTGCAAAAGCAGCAGAAAACAGTAACGTTGAACAAGTGCGTCGGTATATACACTCAGTTAAAGGTTTTAAATCAGTATCGATAATTGAACAAACGAGCAATAAAGGGCTTGCCGAATCAGTCATAACAGGGGTGACTAATGTTGTAAATAAATATGGCAAGGTTATTGTGCTGGAGGATGATCTTGTAACAGCTCCTAATTTTCTTACCTATATGAATGATGCTTTAACTAAGTACGAAAAAGAAACGCAAGTATTTAGTATCAGTGGTTATTCGTATTGCCCAAAAATTGCTGATAGTACCTATTTTTTGAAGTTAACGACTTCTTGGGGATGGGCAACATGGGATCGTAAGTGGAAATATTTTGAAAAAAATTCAATAGAGCTTTCTGACTACCTCAAAAATAAACGTAATAAATATAAGTTCGATTATGATAATAGCTATAAATTTTCTAACTTTATTAGTTTGAAAACTACTTGGGCATTGTATTGGTACTTTTCTAGTTATAAAAACGATGGGTTAACACTTTACCCTAGAAATTCTCTTGTTCAAAATATTGGTTTTGATGGTTCAGGTGTACATTCAACAGGTCAAAATGATAAGGCCATTACCCCTTATGAATATGAATTAACCGATAATATTACTGAAAAAAATAGTAATAAAAAACTTGTTATTAAAACTTTTAAATCAAAAAATATTTTTAATAAACTGAAAGGTCATATCCCTACGTCATTAAGGCGAAAAATCTCAAGGTGTGTAACTGAAATAAAACTTTTACTGTTAAATCCTAGAAATATAAAAGGGACATATATAGATAAAAGTGTCCATGTACTAGGGTGGGAAAGTGTTAAAATCGGAAATGGAACCGCTATTTCTGAAGGTTGTTGGTTGAATGTAAATAATAGAAATATAGATGCTATTCAAATAGAGGTCGGTAATTATTCTTATCTTGGGAAAAGGAATTTCATTAGTTCTGGCAAGAAAGTTGTTATACAAGACTATTTTATGAGTGGTGTGAATTGCCAGTTTTTAGGGAGCGACCACATTATGGATAGTCCCTTACAGCCTTATATTTCAACAGGAACTACATCTGAGAATATTATTAACGTAGGAGTTAATAATTGGTTTGGGGCTAATGTTACTGTTGTTGGCAACGTGTCTATTGGCAGAGGTTCAATCATAGGTACGTGTGCTCTTGTCACTAAGGACATCCCTCCATTCAGCATTGCAGTTGGCTCTCCCGCAGTAGTGATCAAAAGATTTGATTTTAAAGAAATGAAATGGACTAACGTAGAGCAATATGACACTGCATTAGATGAATTTATGCCTTCAGATGAAGAGTATTTAAAAACACTTCAAAAAACGAAAGTAAACGTGCCGTTTTTAGCCGCATCAAAAAGCTTTGGGGATTTATTGTAATGAAAAGTAAAGTGCTTGTGATTGGCTCAAAAGGATTTATAGGTAGTAATCTTGTGAAGCATTTAGAACTGAATGGTTATGACGTTTGGAAATGTGATATTAGCTTAGAAAGTTCACCAAAGTATATTTCTATTAATATTCAAGATACTAATTTTGATGACGCCTTCAGAGAAATTTTTGATGTGTGTATCAATTGTTCAGGGGCTGCGGATGTTCCCGCATCGTTAAAAAAACCTCTTCACGATTTTATTTTGAATACAGATAATGTATTTAAAATACTCGATAGCATTAAAAGTTTCTCACCTGATTGCAAGTTTATTAATCTTTCCAGCGCAGCGGTTTACGGCAATCCTCAGGCGTTACCGATTAAAGAAGATAGTCAGTTAGCACCCGTTTCTCCTTATGGTTGGCATAAACTCTATGCGGAGCAGATCTGTCGTGAATTTCATGAAAATTATAATATTAGAACAATATCACTTCGAATATTTTCCGCGTACGGTGAAGGGATCCGCAAACAGCTACTATGGGATGTGTATCAGAAAAGTTTATTGTCAGATAAAGTAAATTTTTGGGGGACGGGGAAAGAAACACGAGATTTTATTTACATAGCCGATTTGTTACAGGCGATTCAAGTTGTCATTGAGCATGCTGAGTTTGATGGGACTGCCATTAATGTAGCTAACGGTGAGGAAACGCTAGTTGAAACTGTAGTATCTCAAACTCTTCAACAATTGAAGTGGCAAGGAGAGTACTTTTTTACAGGAGAAAAGCGTAAAGGAGACCCAACTCGATGGTTGGCTAATATCGATAATCTTTTATCCTTAGGTTATAAACGAAAATATTCTTTTGAACAAGGTGTGGAGAATTATTGTCAATGGCTAAAATAGCATTTGTCTATAGTCCTTCTGCGCATTGGCTTGGAGGTAAAAATTACTATCTCTCGTTGTTTTCTGATTTACAGAGAAGTGACACTGTAAATCAACTATATATCTTTACAGGAAATGATTATCCAACTCCTGAATTGAATGAATTTACTAATTTTAATATTATTTATACTAGTTTGCTTAACAAAAAATTTGCTCGTTTACATCAAGTTTGCAATTTGTTTATTAGTGAGAATGTTTATTTAGGGTATATTTTAAAAAAACATAAAATAAATTATTTAAGCCATTCGTATATTTCTAGATTTTTTGGAATAAAATCTGTTCCTTGGGTACCTGATTTTCAGCATAGTTATCTGCCTGAATTATTTAAACCTAAAGAGCTGAAACGTAGAAATAAGCGGATTACTCGATATTTGAAACATGGCGATATACTGGTTAGTAGTAACTCGGCTTATTGTGATGCACATAAATTTTTTAATCCTTCAAATAATATTTATGTGTATAAATTTAAACCCTTACCCGTAAATAATAAAACTATCGTTAATAGAGAATCTTTAGAAGAAGATTTGAATGTTAAATTTCCATTTGTATTTTTACCTAATCAATTTTGGAAACATAAAAATCATTTAGTTTTTTTTGAGGCTGTCGCAAAATTAAAAGAAAAGGGTAATAGCATTAATGTTGTATGTTCCGGTGCTTTCTCTGACTATAGAAATCCAGAGTACTCATCTTTGGTAAAACAAAAAATAACGTCATTAGGGCTAAATGATAATGTTCATTTGGTAGGTGTTGTGAATAGAGATATATTTAATTCATTATTAGAGCATTCTACAGTTTTAGTCAATCCTTCATTATTTGAAGGTTGGAGCACCACAGTAGAAGAAGGCAAACAGTCTTCTAAAGTGATGTTGCTATCAAATATCCCTGTTCATATAGAACAGGTAGAAGACTATATAGGCATAACAGAATTCTTTGACCCTCGTTCTGTTGAATCATGTACACAGCAATTAATGAATGTATTAGAGAACACTGATAAACCACGTGCGATAGCTAATAATAAGGACATTCCAACATATAGGTTTGAGGATATTTTAAAGAAGGTAGTTGATGAGTAAAATTAATTATCTTTTAAGTCGTTTTAGCCTGGAACGTTTGGTTTTTTCAATTAATGGTCTTATTGCATTAATAATTTACACTTTCTTTTGCAAAAAAAACAATTCAGACATTTGGGTTTTTGGAACAGGAAGTGGTTTTTTTGAAAATAATACCCAGTGTTTTTATGATTACTGTAATCGGGTTCATATATCGGAAATAAGTCTTTTTTTTGTTACTTCTCATGATGATTTAAAACTACCTGTAGCTACGTTAAAGAAAGGTAGTATTTTAGCTTATTTAAAAGGATTTCAAGCCCAAACTTTAATTTTCGATACGGGGAATTCTGACATCATTCCTGGATATTTAAGATACGCCCGCGGAATAAAAGTTAATTTGAATCATGGGCAAGAAGGGCTAAAAAAGCTTCCTGAAGACTATTACAGAACTAAATTTGTAGATATACATTGCGCAGTATCTGATTTTGAACGAGATATTAAAGTGCTTGAATGTGGAGCTAGTAGAGAGAGTGTATTTATTACAGGTCAACCTCGGTATGATTTAATCAACCTTGAAAATAAAAGAAGTAATAACGATGTTCTTTTCTTCTTTACTTGGCGAGAAGGCATGCAAAATATTAGTAGTGAACAATTATTAGAAACTACTTATATAGAAGCTATTCAACAAGTTTTTTCTTCTCCCGAAGTACTTCGAATTTTAAATGATTACAATAGTACGCTGTATGTTAAATTTCATCATATGTTGCCTGAGATGCAATTTACTTGTGAAAATCAACAAATAGTATTTGTTGATAAAAGTGTAGATTTCACAAAATTGATAAACGAGTGCTCTATCTTAATTACTGACTATTCTAGTGTATGTTGGGATTATATATATAACAGTAGGCCAGTGATTTTTTATCCTTTTGATTACAACGATTATTCTGATTCTCCAGGCCTATATATAGATTTAATTAATGACGATTCAATGACAACTGTAACTTGTACGTCTGAACTAGAAATCAAGCTTGAAATGACTATGTCTAAAATGAGCGGAAACCATAAGAGTGACAGCATTGCTAGTCAATATTTTGAATACCAAGATTCAGAAAATTGTAAAAGAGTTTTTGATGAAATCCAAAAATTATTGAACAACAAGTGAATTAGAAAGCTGTGTATATTTTATCTATAGTCTTTCTTATTTTTTTGGTGCTTTTAAAGCTAGAAACCAAAAAAACAAATCCAGCTAACATAGATATGCTCTCACTTTTTGTATTGATATTCGTATCTGCTTTTTCATACCACAATGGATGGGACTCTTACAATTACAAGGGCTTCTTTGATAGTATTGTTGCAGGTGGGTGGGATGTAGTAACTACCTATTCTTTATTTGGTTTAGAATTTGGTTATCTTACTTATTTATATTTAATGTCTTTACTGACGAGTGAGTACCAAGTAGTCGTCATTGTTCAATCTGTTTTTTTAAATGTGATCATATTTTCTGCAATAAGACGATTGAAATTTAACTACACTCTATTTGCTCTATTATTTTTCTCATCTTTTTTTATCAAGTTTGAATTAAGCACTATTCGTCAGGGTATTGCTGTAGCGATAGTCACACTATCTTATAAACATCTTATTTTTCAAAATTTTAGAAAATTTACAACGACGATTTTAATTGCTTCATTGTTTCATTACTCTGCCTTGATAATGTTAATATTTTATTTTTTTAATAAAATCAACATCAGCCGTAAATTTGCTATTAATCTAGCTGTCTTTGCATTACCTGCTTTCTTTTTAGCCCTTATGGCAAAAGATTTTGTTTTTATTCTATTATCTGATAGTCCTTTAAGTGGTATCCCTGTCGCGAATAAAATAATCGCATATTTTTCAAAAAGTAATAATACTGGTTTGCCGCTAATACAGTTATTCTCACTAGCTTTATATATATACTTCTGTGTTTTTTTATATGATCATAAAGATCCTCGTAGTAAATTAACTATTTCTCTATTTACATTTTTAATTGTAATTCAGTTTTATTCTAAAATGCTACCGTCTCTTCTTTTAGTCAGGCTTGAATATTATTTTATTTTTTCTCAGTTATTTATTTGGCTTCTACTTTTTGAGAAATTATCTATTAAAAATAAAATTCCTAATATTCTACTCTTAATTATTATTATTCCTTTTTTTAATTTATATATTTCACTTAGAAACCCTTATGATAGACAAGCTTATTTACCTTATTATTCTTATATTGAATTTGTTTTTTTTGATAAAAAAACAAGAAGTAAAGCAGCTCTAGAAAAACTAGCAAAAGGTTATAAATAGTAAATCTAATAATTCAGAGATTTTAATTTAAGTAGGTGTATGAATGGTAAATAATAATGCCTTGATATCAGTTGTAATGGCAACCTATCATGGGGATGATGAACAACACTTTATAACAGCAATTGAAAGTATTTTAAGCCAAACATACAATAACCTTGAGCTTATAGTTTGTGTTGATGGAAGGGTTTCTGAAGATAGAAAGCGAGTTATTGATGATTTTGTTCAGAGAGACTCTAGAATTAATGTCATATACTTAGAACAAAATAGAGGACCTGCTCACGCTAGAAATAAAGGAATCAAATTTGCTAAAGGTGATTACTTAGCAATAATGGATGCTGATGATATATCCATGAGTCATAGATTAGAATATGAATTAAATGAACTTAAAAGAACTAAAGTTGATGTTATTGGCTCATCATATTTAGAGTTTACGGATGATCCTAAAGTTTCTATTATTCATAAATTCCCATCTACACACCAACATATTATCAAGGGGATGCCTTACTTTTGTCCTATGGCAAGTCCAACAGTTTTTGGGAAAACAATTTGTTTTAAAAATCTACCATATCGTGAAGATCTTCGTGTAAGTGAAGATTATTATTTGTGGATTTCTATGGTGAAGTCCGGTGTCATAATGGGTAACGTTGTCGAGCCACTTGTGTATTACCGAAGAGGTTCAGATTTTTCAAATAGAAGGCGGGGTTTTAAATATGTTCGAGGGGACCTTATTGCAAAGTTTTCTGCTTTAGATTTAATGCCGTTTTACAAACAGCCATTCATTGTAGTTTTTTCAGTATTGTCGACATTAATAGTTAGATTATCCCCAGAATTTATTTTCAATAAACTTCGAGACATAAAACACTCATTATTTAGTAAGTGATCGTTCCGTTCCAGCAATTAATGCATTGTAAGCGTCCAGTCATTAGCGCATTCCATGCGTCTTATAAAATACATTTTTCTTTATTGTTCTTTATTATCGTAAAATTATAAAAGATAAAAAGTGCAATAAATAAGCTTGCCATCAAGGTCTCAGAAATACCCATCAACTCAGATAGAATACCGATACTACACAATAATGCACTTAGCCCACTTATGATAAGTGTTGTATTCGAATTGCTGTATCCTTTGGATAGAATTAAGTGATGCAAATGATCTCTGTTTGCCTGTAAGGGAGAATTTCCAGAGAGTATTCTTCTCAACATAACTGAAAACATATCAATTAAAGGTACCGCTATTATCCAGACTGCGGTAATTGGGCGCATCAATGGTTGGCTGCTTTGGGTTGTGAATGTTATTAACCAAATTACAGTTAACCCCATTAACATGCTGCCAGCGTCACCCATAAATATTTTGTAGCGGCGATCTTTAAATGTTCCAAAATTAAAGAACATAAAAGCTAATACAGCCCCGACCAAAATGGATGTGAAGGAATTATCAAAATTAGCCCCTCCATAAATCACCAAAACACCAATGGATATAAAAGTATTTAGGCTGATAGCGCCAACTAAGCCATCAACGCCATCTGACATGTTAAAAGCATTTATGCAGGTTACGACAGCTAATACCGTAAATATCGGTCCAAAGGCCCCTAGTTCTATTACTTCGTTGCTAAATAAAGTCCCTAATTCATGTATATACAAATCAGAACCAAATACCATTAAAGAACCCACTAAGCATTGAGCAATCAGGCGCAACTTAGCATCAATGTCGTGGTAATCATCCAAAACACCAATAAGTACCATAAAAGAAGTGGAGATCAGATACATTTTATAGTGTGAATCGAAAGGAGTAAGTACAAAGCTACATATTGTTATTGATGCATAGATAGCTAAGCCACCAATTAAAGGTATATTTCCTAAATGTTGTTTTCTTGGACCTGGTTTGTCTAACAGACCTACGTTGTTAGCAATTGGACGCAACACTAGGATAAAGCCAAAAACGGCTATAAAAGAGATGAAAAATGAAAAAATATTAAAAAACAAGATACGATCCCTTGGATTAAAGTAAAGGGAAATCCCTATTTGTTACAGTAATGTGACAGTAAATTAAGTCATGGCCTATTCTAAGTTAATAGAGCTTTGAATTCAAACTAGAAATACATAAATCATAATCTCTTTAAGGGCAATTATAATTCCCGAGCAATAATGATTTGCGGTGAAATTTATTATCAAAATCCCGTTAGATTCAGCGCAACTGTGTATAAAGGCATTCTAACAAACAGTTACTATTGCAATTATTGTCAGTAAGTGGCAAATATTAAGCAGACTTTAGGTTATTTAATAAGTCGGAGCTTGCGTTTAGATAGTGTTTTTGCTCTTATAATTTATATTTCACAATGTATATTTATACTTGATTTGCCAAGAATTAAATTAAGGGATCTGAGTTAGATGAAAGTAACAGTATTTGGAATCGGTTATGTAGGCTTGGTACAAGCCGCAGTGATGGCTGAGGTGGGTCACGATGTTTTGTGTATTGACATAGACCAAAACAAAGTCGACCGATTGAAAGAAGGGCATATCCCTATTTTTGAACCTGGTTTGACGCCCTTAGTTAAGTCTAACTATGAAGCAGGTAGAGTCGATTTTACGACTGATGCGGCTCGTGGTGTTGAACATGGTGAGGTGATTTTTATTGCTGTAGGCACACCTCCTGATGAAGATGGTTCGGCTGATCTTAAGTATGTATTAGCAGTGGCTGAGACCGTTGCAACACATATGCGGTCTCATAAAATTGTGGTTAATAAGTCAACTGTGCCTGTTGGTACTGCGGATAAAGTGAAGGCTAAGATTGCTGCTACTTTAGCTGACTCTGGCAAGTCTGTGACTTATGATGTGGTATCCAATCCTGAATTTTTAAAAGAAGGGGCGGCAGTAAATGACTGTATGCGCCCTGACCGTATCATTTTAGGTACAGATAGCGAAGCTGCTGAGAAGAAACTCCGTGAGTTGTATTCACCCTTTAACCGAAATCACGATAAAATTATTGTGATGGACATTCGTAGCGCCGAGCTAACTAAGTATGCAGCTAATTGTATGTTGGCAACTAAAATTAGTTTTATGAATGAAATGGCGAATCTTGCAGAAGTATTTGGAGCCGATATTGAAAATGTGCGCCGTGGAATAGGCTCTGACCCGCGCATTGGTTATCAATTTATTTATCCTGGCTGTGGTTATGGCGGTTCATGTTTCCCCAAAGATGTGCAAGCGCTTGCTCGTAGTGCAACCGCTGCTGGTTATACTGCGCGGGTATTGGAAGCCGTTGAAGAAGTTAATTATGCGCAAAAAGAGAAGTTATTTGAGTATATATCTCGCCACTTTTCTGGCGATTTAAAAGGTAAAACCGTAGCACTGTGGGGGTTATCATTTAAACCTAATACTGATGACATGCGTGAGGCATCAAGCCGTGTGCTTATGGAAAAACTCTGGGCCGCGGGTGCCAGTGTTAAAGCTTATGATCCAGAAGCGATGGAAGAGACACAGCGTATTTATGGTAGCCGTAATGACTTAGTGTTAATGGGCACTAAAGAGGCTGCATTAGAAGGCGCAGACTTTTTGGTGATCTGCACCGAATGGCAAGCGTTTAGAGCGCCAGATTTTGAGATGATGAAACAGAAGTTGTCTATGCCTTTATTGTTTGATGGGCGTAATTTATTTGAGCCAAAACTCATGATGGAATACGGATTGCATTATTATGCTATCGGTCGCGGTTTATCAGTAAAGGAACATTAATATGGGTCAAGTAAAAAAAGCAGTTATACCAGTAGCGGGATTGGGAACAAGAATGCTACCAGCTACTAAAGCTATTCCTAAAGAAATGTTACCTGTGGTGGATAAGCCTCTTATTCAGTATGTGGTAGCTGAATGTGTCGCAGCGGGGATCAAAGAAATCATCTTGGTCACCCATGCCAGTAAAAACAGTATCGAAAACCATTTTGATACTAGTTTTGAACTTGAAGCAACATTGGAGAAAAGGGTTAAACGTCAACTACTTGAAGCGGTACAAGCAATTTGCCCTAAAGATGTGACTATTATGCATGTTCGTCAAGGTGTAGCAAAAGGTTTAGGCCATGCTGTGCTTTGCGCACGACCTATGGTGGGCGATGCTCCCTTTGCGGTGGTGCTTCCCGATGTCATTATTGATGAATATACAAGTAACCTTAAAAAAGACAATTTGGCGGATATGGTGGCTAAGTTTAACACCAACCGTGTTAGCCAAATTATGGTTGAGCAAGTCCCTCAAGATGATGTCAGCAAATATGGCATAGTTGATTTGGAAGGCTTAGAGTTAAAACCAGGTGAGTCGGGTAAGATCCACAATATGGTAGAAAAACCTGACTTAGAAGATGCTCCATCTGATTTGGCAGTAGTCGGACGTTATGTATTGTCTGGAAAAGTTTGGGATATGCTTGAATATACTCCACCAGGTGCCGGTGATGAGGTTCAGTTGACTGATGCGATCGCGGCACTAATGAAAACAGAACAAGTGGATGCTTATTATATGAAAGGCAGAAGCCATGACTGTGGTAGCAAATTAGGCTATATGACTGCGAACGTTGAGTATGCTTTGCGTCACCCTGAATTGGGAGAGGAATTTAAGTCATTTCTAAAAGACTTAAAGCTTTAATAAACAGGCCGCTTATTGTGATAATAAGCGGCCTAAATTTTAACTGATAGCTAACTTGTTTTTACTTGCCCTTTTAACTTCGCAAGCATCTTTTTACCTACACCCTTTACATTTACCAGCTCGTCTACAGATTTAAACTTACCATTCTTTGTGCGATATTCGATAATGGCTGCTGCCTTTTTCTTGCCAACTCCTGGCAGAGTCACTAATTGCTCTAAAGTTGCTGTATTCAAATCGACTTGAGTCATTTGTTTTTGACTCATTTTAGTTTTTGCGGTATCGGCAAATGCTAAGCTGCTTGAAGTAGTCAGAAATACGCTGGAAAGTAATAATACAAAGATGAGTTTTTTCATAAATAAGTTCCTTATAGTTAATTCCATTTGATGCAATTACATCAAAATAAACATAGTAGAAACCGTTAAGTTCGTAAAGTAATCATCTTTATTGATATTGGTATAAATCCTACCCATAAGAATCAGAGGTATTTACTTTAGCTGGCAGCAAGCATTTGTGGTTATGTTAGCCATCATATTCATTACTTCTGTTTGGCTCATGCCTAGCTCAATTAATCCTGCATTGAAGTAGATTTCTGTCTCCTTAGAGCGTGTTAGGTCTGAAAAATAATGTTCTTGGGCTAGGGTTAAACTGAGTCCAAGTAGATAACAATATTGACGGGTAGAGCGCTTATTATCTTGCTTCTGCATTATTAAATCGTAGTGCTGCAATACCTCTAACATTTGTTTGTTTTGTTGCCATGCATTGGCGAGTAAAAACCCGTCCTTTTTGAGGTTTTGGGTTTCTTTTACCTTTATTAGATCTGCCAATTTAAAGCTTGCAAGTGCGGATTTTTCCCAGTGGTTCAAAGAACGAATAGAAGGTAAGGTAAACAATCTCGACACTAAAAAATAGGCGGTTGTGCGGGCTAATTCGGGCGAAATAAGCTTAATTTTTGTCGCTAGTTCAGCTACGACAAATACAAAAAACTGACTGAAGGTTAAGAGCGCTTGTTGTAGAGGAAAGTACTGTTGGTTAAGTCGAGATAATAAGGCGTGCTGTATTAAAATGTGGTTAGTTCGTTCAAAACCAAGCATGGCTAAGCTTTGTTGAATGTTTTGTACTGGCTGCTTTTGTCGGTTACTAATAGACGCAGAAACTTGCAGTTGATGTGCAAAAGCGGGTTCTTTTTCAATGGCTTTAGTGATCACCTTTATGTCGGCATTGATGTGGTTCAGTTGGTCTTGAATGACCAATAAGGACGCAGGGGCTGCCTGGACTGGCAGTATTGGATCAAATGCAGGTATAAGCCCATGCTCTTTATTATTGGCAATGCAATCCATCAAGTCAGCGCCCCACCATTGATTAAGTCGAGTAAAACTTTTTAGTTGCTGACAAGGGTAACTATGTATCACTTGTTCTACTGTTGTGAGCTGAATATCTGCCTTATCGGATTGCACTACAACAGACTGTTTGCTAGGTATAGGTTTAGTGATTAGCCCTTTACTACTTAGGGATAATACCATGTGGATTGAGCCATCTTTTAATCGAATATAGCTACCTAGAGGCGAAACACTTGGATATTGTAGTAATGGGGTAAGCAACTCATACCATTTTGGACAACACTCTAAGCTTAAGCGTTTAATGATGTGTGCAAAACTAATAGCTTGCTTTTGTGTATTAGGTGTACCTAATAACGCGAATTTATTCGCCATATAAGCTAAGGCTGTTATAGGGCTAGTCAGACTAGTGCGAGGATAATGAGTTAAATGAATATGCGAGCAAAGAAGGTAAGTGGATAACCAGATTTGCTGTTGGTTTGATTTTAGTAATTGAGAAAACTTGGCATTTCTAAGGCCGAGCTTGTTTGTTAACGACTTTTGATTGTCTTTATCTGTTTTGTAGTGTTCTTCTATGGATGATTGTTCTAAAGCATAGATACTGAGCGAGCCACACATTAATTGAATAGTGACCGAGGGATCAAACTTGTTTCTAACAGCTAACAAACAGGTTAACACTGCCGAATTGAACGTGAGATTGACGATAAAGGGTAGTTGAGGTTTATACAGTTGCGGTTGTGCAAAAATCAGCTCGGGATGTTTCTTGGCTGCACTATACAAGCTTTTACAAAAATCATGTGAAGCTTTGAGTAAATTTCTGTCTAAAGGAGCTGTGCGATAAATTTTGAGTAACTTTGCCAGAGCAATATAATGTTGCTTAACTATTTCTGCTGACATAGAAACTTTATTTAACCATCAATATAGGATTGATAGGCACTATCGCCCCACGCAATAAGCTCGTTGTTCTCAAAAAGTAGTGCTGTGCATTCGTCTTCTGTGGTGATCCCATCGGCTCGTTTGTGCTGAGTACGATAAAACATCACTTGTAGTTCTTTATTATTATTTCGCTTCGCCTCTGTGATATCAGGGCTACCCAATAATTCGAGTATTTGTTTTTTTTGTTGGCCCAGCTCAAGCTGAGATATTTTGACTTTGTTATATGCTTGGCGGTCTTCCCAGTCCATATTATGAGGGGTATCTGGATATAGCATGATAACGGCCATGACAAAAACAGCGTACAAACCAACACCAATAATAATTCTCTTCACTACTTTTTTATTCATGTGTTTCTTTCTAATATTTACCCAATGCAATCATATAAAAATAGTTGATTGATTGCAGTGAGTTGAACGTAAATTTTTGTTAACTTAGCTTAATCAGCGCTAGCTTTTCATTATTCAGTTATTTGATAGCAAGGTATATATTTACTGCCGGGCAGTTTCATTCTTTGTTGTTCAACAAAAGATTCTAATAAATTGTCCATTAATTTCATTAGTTTGGGATCTCCTGTTAGTTGGAAGGGGCCGTGTTCTTTTATCAACGCTACACCTTCTGACTTTACATTTCCCGCGACTATCCCTGAGAATACTTGTCTCAAGGCTGCAGCAAGTTCGGTTTTAGGTTGCTCAAAGTGTAAATTGAGTGCTGCCATGCTGCTATGATTTGGAATAAAAGGGATCTGAAAATCAGCAGCAATTTTGAGTGACCAATTAAAATCATAAGAATCGCCAGTTTGTTTGCGATAATTTTTAACTAACCTTTGTTTCTGCTTAATAATTTGCGCCACTTTTTCCGGGTGGCCCACGACTATTTCATATAACTTCTGTGCTTCAGGTCCCAAAGCTTCGCCTATAAAATAATCAATGGATTCAAAGTAAGCTTTACAGTGTTCAGGACCTGTGAGAATGATAGGCAATACCTGTTCTTTGTTTTGTTCATCTAACATGATACCAATGAGATAAAGCAGTTCTTCTGCCGTGCCTGCTCCTCCTGGAAAGATTACAATTCCATGAGATAAGCGAATAAATGCCTCTAAGCGTTTCTCGATATCAGGCATAATGACAAGTTCATTTACAATGGCATTTGGCGGCTCAGCTGCAATGATCCCTGGCTCTGTTAGGCCTAAGTAACGGCCATTTTCATAGCGTTGTTTAGCATGACCTATTGTGGCTCCTTTCATTGGGCCTTTCATCGCTCCCGGCCCACAACCGGTGCAAATGTTGAGTTTGCGTAAGCCTAGTTGATAGCCTACTTCTTTAGTATATTTGTATTCTACTGTATCAATTGAATGTCCGCCCCAACACACCACCATATTTAATTCTGCAGTGTTTTTGATTGTTTGTGCATGGCGCAATATATCAAATACACTGTGTGTGATGTAGGCAGAATCAGGTGTAACCCGCAAAGCCTCTGCCGAATACTTGGCTCCCATATGTAATAAATCGCGCAGCACCGAGAATATGTGTTCATGCACACCTTTTATCAATACTCCATCCACAAAAGCTAGGGCTGGTGGGTTGACCAACTCCACTTTTACCCCTCTTTCTCGGCTAATTAAATTGACTGCAAAGTCGCGGTGGGGGGCGAATATGTTGTCACTATTATCGATTTCGGCACCGCTATACAAAACAGCCAAACAGCAATTTCGAAACAATCTATACAAGTCCCTATCTGTAGCTTCGCTAAGCAAGTTAACTTCTAGCTGAGATAGTTGGCTCATTACGCCTACTGGGTTGAGTTGAATTTTGTGCATAATCACCTAAATTTTGAAGTTATTTTCGTGAATATATATTGTTACTGTCTAGCCAGTCTAACTTCTGGATATATTTGTTCAAAGTTGCTTCTAAACGGATTGATATCTAAGCCGCCACGTCTAGTATATCTGGCGTAGACACTTAATTTATTGGGTTTACAATTCTCCATAATGTCACAAAATATACGTTCAACACATTGTTCGTGAAATTCATTATGTTGTCTAAATGATATAAGGTAACGTAATAACCCTTCATGGTTTATTTTTTGTCCTTGATAACGGATTAAAACACTACCCCAGTCTGGTTGATTGGTTATCAGACAATTTGATTTAAGCAAATCACTGGTTAGGGTTTCTTCAATCCGTTCGCCCCTTGCGGTCAAATTAGACGGGTCGAGTTGGTAACCAGTTACCTCAATATCTAAATCGTCGATAGACACTGCATCGAAGCTGGCAATTTGCATTTGAGAAAATTCTGCAGGTTTGAATAAAGTTACCTTGACCTTTTCTCCCGCGCATTGAGATAGGTCTTTTGTTAAGGCTCGCATGACTGAATCTAAGGAATCAAATTGGCTTTGGTTAAAACTATTTAAGTACAATTTAAATGATTTTGACTCGACTAAATTCGGTGAGGATGCAGGGACTTCGCAGCGCATAATCGCCACCTGAGGTTTACCTTTAGTATTTAACCAAGATAATTCGTAGCCATTCCAACGGTCAGTTCCATAAAAAGGTAATTCAGCTGCTAAATTTAGTTCGACTCTGTTCATGCTTCTAGGAACAGCTTGTAACAAGTCTGGTGTGTATATTTCTTGGTATTCAGTTGCTTTACCTAAACTTAATCCGGCAAGCATTGTATGTTTATCAATTTTTTCGCTCACATTGACTCATCATTGTTCTAACTAGGTTATTTCAATCAGTCTACCCTATGACTGCTTTTGTCAAAACCTTGAGATATCATTTTTTCCTAATGATGTTAAATTACGCGACTAAAAGGTGTTGTTGAAAGAGAGTATTGATGAGTGAACAAGTAACAATTGCGTTAGATGAATTTGTCCAAAGGTATATGGATGCAGCTAAAAAACATCCGGAGATGTTAATGGTTGAGTATGACAATGATTGGCCATCTGACTGCTATGCAGCTTCAGGTAATACAGGTGATAGCGTTAACTGGTTGCCTGTTAAGCGTACTGAAGCAGTTAATTTTGATGATTTAGCATCCGCTTTAGATATGAAAATCCATCAAGATGTTATTAGCTATTATTCTGCATATTGGAGCGATAATTTAAGCGCTGAGACAAGTAAAGGTTATTTACAATTGTTACAGCCATGGAATCAGGGCGATTTCGAACGATTACAGCAAAATTTGATTGGTCACATATTAATGAAAAGAAGGTTGAAGCAGCCTGAAACACTCTTTATTGCTTTAACAGACCAAGATGATTTTATCCTAACGGTGGATAATACTAGTGGCGAAGTTTTGCTTGAGCAAGTCGGTCTGTTACCAAAAGAAGTGGTAGCGCCTAATTTAGCGAGCTTCATTCAGTCCTTACAGCCTTCACCTGTACGAAATTAACGCTTATACCCAAACTATCTCACCATGTCTGAATCGCGCATTTTAAGGTAGCTTGGGTTTATTATCCGACATCTTGGCCAGTTCGTGCATTATTGTCGCTACCTGAGCTTCCAACTGGGCGACACGTTGTTGTAATGATTGATTGGTTACTGCACCAGTATTTATTGGTTTTTTGTGAATTTTGGGGCGATCGCTAGGGTTAGACTTCCACTTTTGTAACCCTTTAATCACTTCGGGGATCGCCAGAGGGTGTTGAGCCATGTTTCTAATTAAGGCAACGGAGGGTGTTTTACCCTGCTCAGATATCTCAAAACACAGATTGATTATGTAGTCGATATTACTCA
>TARA_R110002153_G_scaffold266354_1_pt1 | contig 33965 bp, 38 predicted proteins | sample TARA_R110002153 | Tara Oceans TARA_R110002153 (sample SAMEA4398193) | marine metagenome | biome: Polar Biome; feature: [SRF] surface water layer (ENVO:00010504); material: water (ENVO:00002006), including particulate matter (ENVO:01000060) such as... | depth 5 m | reverse complement strand
AGATGCCAATTGGAGCCATCGCAGATCAATGTCGCTTCCGAATGCTCATTACGGAGTTTCAGATCAAGCAACCCATCGATTGTCTCTGTACTGTTTGGGTTGATCGTGATCATAAATTTAGTGGCGTCACTCTTTTTCAAAGTAACCGTGAAGCCAGCACCCAGCGTACCAGCCGCCGTTAAGGCTACGGCGTAGTCAGCGGAAGCTGCTGAACATAAGATCGTTGATCCCGCATCCCCGGCAACGACGGTATACGCTGCCGTCTTGGCCGACGTGGCTGCTGCTGGGGCGCCGCCTCCATCTTCCCATGTCAGGACACCGGCGTCGGTTGACTGGAGGAGTTTAGAGCTCGCCGGGTAAGCCGCAGGCAGGGTATAGACGCTGTCAGAACACGCATCAGGAGCCTTGAGGCCAACAGAATTATTCCCCCCTGCAGCCAATTCCATGAAGCGAAGCTCCGTGGTGTTACCGGAAGAAGTACCGTGAGGGGCCAAACTGACGCCAGCCGCTGCTACGATGCGGGTTGTATCAGTCCCGTCTTCATCGTATTCGATCGTGAAATTCTGATCATTTCCCAGTTTCAGGGCTTTATCATCTGCTATGTAAACGTCGCCCCATTCGGCAGATGTAGACCCAATATCAGCGCCGCCAACTGCATCAGGAATGATGCTCGTACTTGCAGTGACAGTCGTAAACTCTGGGCTATTACCTGTACCAAGCCCGAGAGTTGTAGCCGCCGCCGCTGCTGTCGTGTCATCAAGGACCGTTGCCATAAAGTCGGTAACTGCAACCTGATCCGCAGTACCGATGGCAGTTTCCAGAGCATCTGCGTCACTGTTCCATTTAATAAAGTGAGAGGCAACTGGTGCGGGTAACTCAACCGATACCGTATCTGCCGTACCTTTTGCGAGGCGCATGGAACGAGCGATGTCACGCTGGTTCTGCTGTGTGAGCATGGCATTACGATCAAGGGCCGTCTCATGCGTATTTGCGCTGAAACTGTCCGACTCGACGTAATCGGTGCTTTGTGTGTAAGCAACGGAGCGTTCGATAACCAGGGTTTCGCCACTAGCCGGGGCTGAGACCATGGTGACGTTACCACCACTAGCGTCACCCGCTCCTGAAACCGTGTAATGAGTGGTAATCGTCTTTAAAGTGGCTGCGCCAGCACTGTCGACAATGTAAACCTTGAGATCGCCGTCAGCAAAAATACGGAATGTATAGGCAAATACCGTAGTAGAGGCATTGCCAGAGTATTCTACTCGCGAGATTGTCGTTGAAACTACCATTTTCTTACCTCATACCAGAACATATAGCACCACTTTATCAAAGACACACCACATCTTGTGTGCCTACTCCAAATCCCTGAAGTCATCCACCGTCTTTATCATGCGGTTGAAATCAATTACGTTACCCATCTTCGTATAAAAAAGATTACCTCCTGGCACAAAGCCCCGCATGTTCTCTGCCGTCCTCCAATTCCCCTCCCCAGTAACAAGATCCTGAACAATGTCGGTTGCTCTCACGGCTTGACCAGCTGTCGGCCCCAAAACCGAACCCACCTTCCAGCGAGTCTGAGTGTCCCAGTGAGGGCCTATATCCAGTAGGGGCCTTACACCCATCTGATTGTTACTAACGGCCTCCAGGGCGCTGTTTGCCATACCAAGCCAGCTTGTGACCCCGGAGTGATCGATACCATCTATAATAAACTCAAGTGGTCCGTCTGCTGTCGGTATCCCATTTTGCTTATCTCTTAACATTGCTACCATTCCGCCCATCCAGACCATCATCATCATACCGAATAGCGTTCGGGATTCAGCCATTTGAAGACCGGGTATCAGTGTCGAGTTGAGGGAGGTAGCAACAAAAGACTTATACTGCATTAACAGCCTTCCCATGATTTGATAACTGAACAAAGGAAGATCGCCTGCCTGTGGTGTCACAATGTCTGTATCGATAGCCCTGGCTAATCCACGCCGAAAGAAGTGAAGTGCTTCTTTATCAGTCCATGCCTGACTTTGAGCAAGACGCAACCCGTTAACTGTATCCCCATGTCGCTCAAACTGTGCCCAAATACGCTTGGACATATCAGCGTCAATATAATTAGCCCTGAGATCCGCTAGGTTTTTCTGGGAAATTGTCCCCGCAAGCTCCTGCTCGATTAGATCGAACACACGGTGGATGCGTATGACCCCATCCATGCTTTTAATGCCGTAATTCCAGGGTGAAAGAACATTTGCAATAAAGTAAGCATTTGTTAGATACCCCAACCCCCGTTCTAATCTGGTATATCTCTGCGGCAGATCAGGTGTCATTGTTAATGCAAGCGATCTGGTTTGCAGGATCAGATCCATAGCCGTACCTGCCAGCTGTGCTTCCTTGGCTGAAATCTTAAACGTCTCAAAATCCGTAAGGAACGTTCGCATTCCCTGGAAAGATGCTTCAAGGCCATTCGCCATAATCGGCTTGCCGACATCGGTCAACGACATCACAGCAGCATTACCCATCATGGTAAGGTTGTTCCAATCCATAATTCCTCTGGCTAGACGTGACTGCCAGCTGAATGGATCATCCGGTAATTTATAAGTACCTCGGATAACATCCCTGAGTGCCATCAGTTCTTTTATTTCATCTTCAGCTTTTGTCCGGTGACGGTTAAAAAACTTAGCACTGTCATCACCCTCCGCTCCTTCGCTCTCGTCCATCATACGAGCGTTCCCTCGAATCTCGTCAAAGGTTTGCTTCATATCGAGAGAGCCAAATCGTTTAACAATTTCTATGTCAGCGGAAGCAAGACGGACGTAAGTCCGAAGTAGATGGTCAATATCATCGGAAAGAAAATCTCGGATAATGTAATCAGGCACCTCTATGCTTCTTGATTTGAATATGCCTTTAGGCGAATCGGCTATCTTCTGGCGAGCCTCTTCTTCCGTAATATTTAACTGCTTGGCCAACGCCTCGTAGTCAATTGCCTTTGTATCAATGGAATTATCCATCCCATCTGGCGAGCCAAGAAGTAGATCAACTCTTGCATTAAGTTCCGCAGTCGATAGAACCTCCTCTGCTGGGAGATTAATCCGCTGCCAACCAAGAACCGTTGCAACAAATTCTTGCCGCCGGTCCCTTAGTGCAGGTTGCTCATACATCCGGTTGACATAGTGCTTACGAATCTGATCTGGACGCAGGACTCCTGCATCCACAGCTTTCTGTCCAATAAAATCCAGGAAACCACGAACCTGTTTCGCAGCAGCCGTTACGTTCATGTCTGAATGTTCGATGGCTCCCGTTATCTCTGCTTGCCACAGAGTTTTGGTAACTTCACTGCGGAATGACATCAGACCGATTTCATCGGACTCGCCATTTGTGAATCTCTGGTATAGATCCTTAGCAATGAATCCAGGTGTATCAAGCATCCCCGGATCACGAGTCTGCCCACTGCTTTTCAATCGCCCCGAAAGCCAATTCCACTTAATGTTCGCCAAGGACTCAACGAGCATGTGGTTGTATTCTTTTACGCCCTCTGTAACTGGTATCTCTGACGCAATTCCCTCGAAGTTAGCCTTTGTGTACTGGCGTGTTGTAACGAGGCGCTCCGTTGCCTTGGAAACATTCCGATTCTCGCTGTTAATCAAGCGAGATTGGGGAGACATCATGTTGGAGAACCGCTCTACACCATAAGCCTCATAACCCGTTGGAGGATCTTCCATCCGCTCTTCATGCAAGGCTATCCGGTTTATACGATTTTCGTATTGAGCCGTACTTTCTCCCTTTTTCTGCTTATGCTTGCTATGGGCGTGCTCGTGCCTGAGTACAAAATCCACCCAGGCGTCTTCATCGGGGAATAGAGAACTATCTAGTGGCTCAACACCATCAATTTTTGGGTTAAGCCAAGCCTTATCGGAAAATTGCTTTGCGACTTGTTCACGGTCCAGGAAGATTTGATTCTTTCGCCGGTTATAGAACGCTGGTTTGTTCTCAGGGTTCTGTCCAAAGATAACTTCTGGATCAGTACGTGGCGGCTCCGGCGGCTCTTGTCTTGGAGCATCCGCACCAGGAACATTAGGCCCATCAGCATGCCCTCTTGCCTTGAATTTTTCAGGACTTGGTAGTGGGAGAAACGATGAAGTAAATCCCTCCGAATAACCCGTCTCAGCATTTTCACGAAGTGAGTCGGCAGCTGCATCCCATGCCTTTTGATTCCCTTGGGCCTGCATACGTTTCGCAATGTTATTGGGTATTACAAAGGAAGGCAGTATAGCCGCCGATGCCATGCTCGTAAGGGCTACATTCCCTGCTGCTTCGCCGAAAGTACGCGTCGGGTCGGCTTGGGCCAGACCCATTTCCGTTACCGTAGCTTGTCCAAAACCATATGCTGCACCAACCCTAGCTGCCTTTGCCAGAGATGTGCCAATACCCCTGATTGCGCCAGCTGTCGGACCCATTAGAAGATTTATCGGGTCGAGAACTCCTGTAAGAGCCCCTGCCTGCAAGACATCCATAAAGTCTGCTTGTTCGTAGAATGCCTGACGGTGCATCCGTTCCCGGACAATGCCTTTGATATACTCTGTTTCCTGGGGACTTTTGGAAAACGCAAAGTCTGTTATGAAGACCTCGAATTCAGTCTCCATAATATCCGCAAGGGCGTCATAATTTTCGACTGGATTGAAAGTTGGAATCTGCCGCATCGGTGAGGACATGGCACCTAGAACGCTCTCATCTTTCCAGAAACGATCTACGACTTCCCCAAAGGACGGCTTCCATGTTAGACCGAACAACCCGCTTGTCGAGGGTACGCCTAGTGTATTTTCTTCTAGTAAAGGCATAAAATTCCTATGGAACTTCGATTCTTACTGTCGGCCTTCCGACTGTCGGCGGCACCCAGTCCGGCTGGGGTTGGTGTGTCGACGGAACCGATTCTGTATCGAAAGGCGTGCCCAGCAAACCTTCCGCCGAAGGTTCAGGGCGCTGAATCCCCGTCAGATCTGAAATAAAATTCATCATCCACTTTAATTTAGTCGGTATTGGGCCTGGCTTAATTATAGAACCTACGTTACTAACGGCTTGTATTGCCTGTGCAGCTTTCACAGTATGGTCAGACGCTTTTGCATGCCTTTCTTCTGGGCGGTATAATCCAACATACCTGTTCATAAAACTTAGATGCCACTGTGGCTTTTTGTTTTTATCAACCCCAGCATAAGTAAGTTGCACTTGGCTTAATGCAGAACTCGTACCTTCTGGAGTCTGAAGTGTCGCACCCTTCATATAAAGGCTATTTGCCTTTTTACGTACATCTTCTGGCCACATGCCTTCTTTAGCACTAAAGAAATCTTTTATCGTTTTGAATATATCTTCCTGAATTTCCGAGGTGGCCTCTATCCCACCATGATTAAACCTGGGGCTTTCCGGCGGGTTAATCATTACTTGTGGCTTGCCAAGAATATAGCTAACCCTGTAAGCATTTTTTATAGTATCCAATGCCCTGTCCTTAATGTCGTTAATGGACAGGCTGGGATTATTCCGCTGTATCGTTCTTGCTAGATATTTATAATCCGCCAGTACCCGATCTTTTATACCCGGCGTAGATTCTAGGATAGTACCAACTCCGAAAAACTCTTTTCCCAAACTTTTAAACAGGGTATCGCCTTGCTCTGACCAACCAAGTTCTTTGCTAATATCCGCTATCTCATCTATTCGTTCCATTAATGTAGCTTGGTCTCTTAGGAAATTTTCCGAAAGCTCAGAGGTGTCTGACGCTACCTCAAGCTCTGCCCGGACATCAGCGCCGACCTGCGTAGGCACTCTCGCCATACTACGCGAATGAATCAAATGGTTTTGTACTGGTTCAAGCGCCTTGTCGATATCGTTGTTGTTTCCAGCAGTTTTTAGGAGACTTGCAACAATAACTGCATTTCCTCGAATGTTATCCTTTCCAGGATCTCGGTCCTGGATAGTTTTAACCAGGTACGTGACGACTCTATCGTCAACAAATCTTAACTGTCTAGCTAGATTAACCACTCCCTGCACAACTTCTTCGTTAATATTCCCCTGTGGAGTAAACATTGCATTAGCAATATTAACGCCAAATCTGTCAAAGAGCTTATCATGTCTTTTATTTATTTCTTCATTTGTAAAAGCATTGGGATTATCTTCTACATCCTGAAGGTTTCGAACATCAGTAAGAAGATCTCTCCTCTCTTTTATCTCTGATCGAAGCCCTGGTTCAAACTGCCTTAATACCCGCTGCCCTGTAATCTGTGCTCCTTTTTGTCCGGGTGGACCCAAGCTCTTACCAAGGGCTTCCTCAACCGCTTTAAGTGAATCAAGATTAGGCGATATCGCTATATGATGTTTAAACTCCAACGCATCTGTAACAGCAGCCCTCCCCTCAAGAACTCTTTTTGCAGCATTTATTTGTGCTGGAGTTAAGTTTGATCTGCTACTTGCAAGCAGAGCTGCAAGATTATCAAAGGCTTTACCTGAAGCCGTTATTGATGCCTTAACGCTATCCGTATTCCATGGCTCTGGATGGTTGTTAGCCTGGTCCACAGAATCACGCACTGCAAGAGACGCACTGGTTATGTTAGCTGCTGCAATCTGGCGCACTAATACCCGAGGATCACCCGTGGCGTTGAAAAATCCTTTATGCACCTGGGCCAAATCTCTCCGGGCCGCTGCCTGAAGCTCATCCCGTCTCATTGTGAAGCGGAAAGCGTCATCTGGCAGCTGCAACAACGCCGCTGGATCAAGAGCTGTTAGCCACTCTTCTTCTAAAAGAACGTTAAACCTATGCCGTTCCTCCACAATTTCAGGTGACGTAAGTATATGGTCAACACTGGACAATAAACCGTTCATTTCCAGTCGGGCTTTTTGTCCTTCCGGTGAATCAGGGCTTTTACCCTGTGCGGTCTGGGCAAGTTTGTTTAGATTATTTGTTACTCTGGATTTTGTAATAACATTTTCGGTAGTGCGACCGTTCTTCATAACAGCAAGTTTGGTACTGTTTGTTGCCACCTTAAGATTGGTACTTAGTAATTCTAAGCCGTCTTCACTAACACCTGCCTCGCGAGCCGCCGCTAAGGTTTGTGCTATTTTATCTGTTGAAAAACCTTCAACTTGCCCCGCCCACCTAGAATACTGATCTGGATCAAGGTTTGTTTGGAATTCCCCCATCTGTAATTGGAAATTTGAATTATGTTCTGCAATCAGCAAACGATCATTGTTCGCAGTCATCTGTTTTGCGATTGCGTCTAACTTTTCTACAATACCTCCCGTCCTAATAGGCGAAGCGTTTGGCAAGAAACTTTTTTGTACAGCATCCGTTCTTACACCAGGACCAGTCTCAGATGGTCTCTCTTTAGATATACGAAATCCTGGAAGTTGAATGGCCATTATTCACCCCCACTACCTATTTGGTTTATTAATAACTCTTCTGCCTGCACTGCCGTGAACCCCTGACTCCGAAGGTCAGCCACTAGAGGATTATCGCCAATGCGAGCAGATGCGGCTTGTTCTCTTGTGGCACGTTCTTTAGTACGTTTATCTAACGCAAGTTGAAATACTTCACGCGCGCCAGGAGAAAGCGCATCAATGCCACCGAAATCATCTATGAAATTCTCGACACCACCGAAATTAGAAATGGTTCCTGGGTTTGGATCCTCGAAGTTATTAGGTATTCCCAATAGGGCCTTAGCTCTCTCCAACTGCGATGCTGTCGGGTTATCTGATGTGAGGATCTCTGTCACTTTATCTTTCGCCTTTCTTCGAGCAGCAGGAGTATTCCCAGGGCCTTGGAACGCCCCCGCTGCAGCCGCAAAGCCAAGGATAGCCAAAACTGGTGGAGCTATAACTCCCAAAGCCGTAGCTGCCGTTACCCCTGTTGCAGCACCAGTAGTAGCAGCAGTAGCAAATGCCGTTGTGCTTCCCCCCAATCCACCAACGGTTCCTAAAGTCCCAACGGCGCTGGTAAAGCCGCCACTAACTACTGTGCCCCCTAGCGTTGCTCCTACACCACTAGCAAACTGTCCTGCCGTGCCAAGCTGTGCGGCGGTCCGCGCTGCCGAAAGCGGGAGGGAACCGCCGATTCCACCTCCTCCTCCTGCTAGAGACGCAGACCCACCTCCCCCCGTGATAGTGGAGCTGGCTCCAGTAGCCCCAGAGACGAGGTTACCTTGAGCCCCGGCAGCGGCGGCCGCAGACCCAGTAGAAGCACCAGAAGCAGCTCCCGTTGCGCTTCCAACGGCGTTAAGGCTTCCCGAGCCGAATAGCGCTGCCGCCCCTTCAGCAGCACCTCCTACGGCAGCACCTCCTGCACTACCCGCCTCTGTAAGACCGAGAAGACTACCTAGATTCCCTGCTAATTTTGGAAACTGGGTTAGAGCTTTAACCCCAAAGCTCCCCGCAGATAGTATGTCGCCGACAAGAGCACGATCCTGTTCATCTTCAATAAACTCTTCTTGAGCACGCGCTTGTTGAATGCCAACCTCTGCTCTGCGTTGAACAATTTCCGCTTCCCGCTCCAAACGGTCAATGTCAATATCACGGTTACGGTTATTTATTTCCTCTTGAAGCGCAGCGTCAAAAAGAGAATCTTCGAGAAGGAATTCTATTTGCTGAGATTCAAGCTCCAGATCACTTAGTGTACGATCTAAAACAGCAAGGCGTTCTGTCGTAGTGGATAATTCAAGAGTATTTCTCAAGGTTGCTTCTGCACGACGAATAGTTGATTCCTCCCCGGTAACGCCAACCCGAGCCTCAAAATCCTCATCGATATCGTCAGCCACAGCTTCAACGCTACCGGACTCTACTGCCACACCAGAAACAGCTGCCTTCAATTGGACCTCTGCTGTTCTGTCTCTTTGCTCTAATCTCAGTTGTCGTATCCGCTCATCCGCAGATAATGTAATAGCAGCAAGAGTCCTGCTAAGAATATCTGTGTTAATGCTTGACCGAGTATTTACTTCTTCTCTGGTTACCCTTGTGGATGCAATCTGGTTTTCAAGAGAAAGATCACTGAGGCCACGTTGCCGCTGCGATCTCCTAACTTCCTCCGTAATCGCCCTTTGCCGAAAGTCAGCAGCATCACCCACAGCCTGAATATCAGCCCGTATAGCTTCAAGATTCAATGGAAGGAGGGCTTGCTGCTCTGCCGTATTAAATCCGGCAACCCGAGCGTTTGCATCAAGCGTATCTCTAATCCCAATGCCTTGAGATATAAGACTTCCGCCTTCTAAAAGTAAACTCCCGGCCTTGAGCAAAGTTGGTTGAGGCGGCATAACTTAATCCTGATTAAGATTGCTCGAAGTAATAATAGCCGATAGCTCAAAAGCGTAAGGATCATTCCCGGTTACAGTGATAACACCTTCCCGACTCCACTCATTATCAACAACAAAATTCTTATCACCGGTAAAGGCAGGAGGCGCTGTATCCATCGCATCACCTCCTTTACGGTATATGATCGAGTCGTTGTTCACGGTGGAGCCCAAAGATGAGACCAGCCGAAGGATAACACGATGTATCCTACGCTTAAGGCCAGCCATTGTATTGCCGCTAACCGCAACATCCTGAGCCTGTGTTACCAGGGTATGCGTATATGAACGCCCCGCCTCAACCGCCGTATAACTGCCACCCAAAGCGATTGTGCCATCTGATACATTCGTGTTTGGGATGCGACTTCCATCAGCCTTGACCACAAGTGTTTCACCTTCAAGATGATGGAGTCCCACAAGAGATGTAATCGCTGTACCAGAATAGACATATGTTGAATCCGTATAAACTGTGGGGTTAAGATATTCGACATAACGATGTGTAGCGCCATTAATTGTACGCTGGACTGTGACCCAAAGCTGACTATCAAACCCACTAGCTGTGCCTGATGATGGGATAACTGTTGCCGATTCCACAACAGGATAGGCTTCATTTGTCGTGGCAAGGCGAGTGGTGTCGCTTGTTAAGATTTCAATGGGAATAGAGCCTGGCCTTGTAGTCTCTAACACCGTAACAACATTCGATGCAGGGTTAGCCACTGTAAAATCAACATGCGCGTTAATGGCTGTATAAATATTATCGGCAGTCGTATCGTTGGATTCATTCGGACGCCATCCGTTTGTAGTTGCGGGGGCGCTTCCACTACTGGCTTCCGATGTAAATACAACTGTATTGCCGTCCGATTTCGTAATCGTAATTGTTGTCCCAACAGCGATATTGGCATAATCAGTAACAGTAATCGTCGCAGACCCACTAACCCCACCAAGCGTATGCGTATGCCAGGCGATCACATTGCTTCGATGATCGTAAGTCAGACCTGCCAAGGTTCCGTCGTTAAGGACAACCCAAGCAGTATTCTCCGGATCTTTCTGGTAGCAAATCCGCAATGCTCCAGCCGACATTACATCATTCGCATGCCAACTAAGATCGCGACTAACATAAGACCTCGAATCAACATCAAACAAAAGTTCAGAAAGAAACTTTGCTGAACGATCTATGTGAAGAATAGCCCTACCAGCAAACGCCGGAACAATAGGAAGCGTACCTCTAAAGGAATTAGGCTCAACCCGAGGCGGAGATGAAGGCGTTAGCGCACTGTCACTGCCGGTAAGATTAATAGTGCTTTGCAATGTGCCGCAAAACAAATCCCGTTGCAGTGAAGCAAGCCACTGGATTGAAGTCTGATCTCTATTAACGATAGTGAAATCAAGTGCATCAGTATCCGTAGCCCCCGGTGTCATGTCTTCTGAAATGGCGGTCACGCTTCCCCATAACGCCTGTGGCTCTGACGTTGTATTGGCAAGCATAAGGCGCTGCTCGAAGAAATGAACTGCTTTAGGAAATCCTGTTGTGCTGGAATATGATCCAAGTTTCCAGACTGTTGTTCCAGCTGTTCCACCCAGGTCTGTCAAAACCGTAGCCGTAACAGACGTTGCACTTGAATAAGCCGTGATCTTGGCATAGCCATAAGCCGCAGATCCAACCTTCATCCGAACAAGGCGGTCTATTTCTCCACTGCCCCCTGATCCTGATGTATCTGACGCCACAAACGTCGAGGCCGATGCCGTAATTGTTACAGAACCAGTTGTCCCGTTTGCTGTAAGCGTTGTAGCAGATATGTTGGTATTCTGATAAGGGCCGTCCGTAAACACCACTGTAGCCAGAGTCCAGTTAGTGTCTGAACTACGTGTGAGCTTTCGGACCATCTTATCCGAATGAGTCATGTAAAGGGTATTACCGTCCTGCGCCCATTGGACATCATCTGCTATGGTATCGCTCCACGGCGTTACAATCTCATAGACCTTCGCAGATGTCCCACCGGAGGAATAAGTGGAATACCCTGAACTATCAATGCCAGATAGCTGAAAGGTATTAGTTGTCTTGTTAGCAACCGTAAACCAGCGGCCATTTACCTGAGTCATCCCAACTACTGCCGAGATATAAACCTCATCCCCATTGGTGTAGCCATGCGAGGTGGCTGTGACAACGGCAGGGTTCGCTCTAGTAATTGCAGATATAGTTTTATTGGCTTCCCGGATCTGTGCGTTTGCCTTAAAAAAACGAGCCTTAAGATTGCTTAACTCGATAACGTAGCCAGTACCGTCTGCAAGTTCAAAAGGCACAAGCGTTGATACCTTTGACTCGTCTTCCGCTGGTGCGGCAAAAACAGATCCAGTCCGACGCTTCACGCCACCCTGGGGCTTAACCAGCATATTAGTAAGAGTGCGTGCTGATTCCTGGAAAAGCGTCAGATCGGTGCGACCACGCATATCCGTGCCAAGCTGTCCCGCCCGGAAGGAATTAGTAATGTTATTGAGGCGAGGCATTAAAGCCTTGCGGTTGCAAAGGTGCTGGACTGTATAAGCGGTGGCGCTCCTTCGAGGCCATCAGTAGACCGGGCATCCTTTCGTACCTGTGAATAGTATTGCCAGATACGACCTCGAAGATCTTCATCTCCGGTTAGCCTAAAGCAGACGGCATGCGCCAACCTGGCAGATATCGCTTGCACCAAGCCTGGAGACATCTCCATCGCATCAGTTATACGCTTGATATAACGGATGTTAACCGAGCTTGCATCGACCAGAAACGTTCTTCCCTCCACAACCCATTCATCATGCGCGAAGTTCTGGATCTCAAGAATCCTCAGACACCAGGGATCTGTCGGCAAATTAAAGGTATTGCTATAACCATATGTCGGTGTGGTCGTAGTGCTCGCAACTTCCACTCGACTTATCGCACAATTCCAGGGGTGGGCTGCTGTTACCTCATCCCGAATCAAATCATAATTAGCGTTAATTGCTTTGGCGGCTTCACTGTCATCTGTAAGAGAAACAATGCGTTGATCGCCAATCAAGGAAAGTGCGGAGTTTGCTACGGTAACGTCACTTAACGCTGGCATCATTCTCTCCGGAAGAGGTAGGGGCCGCCCCGTTGTTAGAGACGGCCCCCATTACCACTTACCAAACTTACGCGGCTCACTCGTTAATCGACCACGTAAACAAGATGCCCCATGAGCGTAGCAGCAGCGGGTATGGTTCCGTCATTAATTTGAGCATCAATGACTACCCCTGCCTGCGACTCAAAGAGCTTAGTCTCATGCGTGCCGACCGTACCACCGGGGATTACAGACCCGGCAGACGAGACATCGACGCCATCATCAAGACCATTAGGATCAGCTGCGACCGCATCCCCATTATCATCGGTATATGCCTGCCAACCCAGATCCAGTGTACGACTGGCGCCAAGAGCAGAAAATCCAATGTAGGAAAGACGGTTCATTAACCTCACCTTACCGGCTGGCAATTTGACCAGCGTTGCAGTTGAGGTTGCATCACCTGCTGACGATCCTTGCGTGAATGCAAAGAACGCAATTCGCATACGTCCATGCAACTGATGAGAAGCAGGGACTTTTGCAGGCACCGCTTGGGTCAGCGCATATTCCGTTGACTGTTCAGTTGTTACTGCCATAGTTCCCTCCTAACCCGGATCACAAGCTATTTCGACGACCTTTTCGTCCTCTACCCTTGTGGCGCCGAAACTCATTTCGACGTACACCTGAGTTGAGTAGTTCTTGTCGTCTCGTTCCGAGATGCGAACAGTTACGTCCTCACCGACACCGAGTCCTACACCATTCTCTGCCCAGCAATAAACTAGCTGGTCAGAAGAAGAATCCGTTGGCAGGGTTTCGTAACGGGCAAATTGGAAGCCCATAAACGAACTAACCTGGCCTTGGACCAAAGCATAGACATCGTTGTAGTCCCGCGACTGTACGGTAGTTTCTGACAAGAGCTTTGAAAGCTGCTTGGCATTAGCCACACAGTAGAGGGGCTCATCGTCGCTGATGGCGTTACCGGCCATAAGCACTTCCTTGGCGGCAATCAGCTTGCCAACAGTGAGCCCGACATCGCCGGACCCAGCATCGAACGAGTGATTGTTCACCGCGACTTTCTGGCCACTTGGAAGCGCAACGGTTGTTGACGCATCGTCTTCATCGATAGAGAAGGCGTTCCCGTTCATCGCAGTTACGATGGCGGAATCAAACTCACGGCCTGCCGCCCAAACCGCATTAGTCGTATACGGCCCTTCAGGATCGGCCAGGAGTTTCACCCGGTCAGCGTTATCAATTAGATCAGCCCACACGAAATCGTCCATCGTAAGTCGACGCCGCGAGTGAGGTGTCGATATTAATGGAGTATCCTGGTGGCGACTGGTCCGCTTTTGCATCGTGGTCGAACCGATGCGGTCAAAGTACCCGGATTTCCCCTTGAGAAAATCGGGATCGTCTCTCACCCACGGGCGAAGCCGTGAGCCCTTCTGCTGCGAGAGCAGAATAAAGTTGTCCTTATACTGCTGGACAAACGCAGTCGTGATTTCGGTACTCATTCAGGCACCCTCCGTCAAAAACTTCGATTGTCAGTTTCCTCGGAGAGCAACCCGAAACCCGGACCCTTCCTTGGGGCTTAACGTGCCCCCAGGCGGCGAAAATTATCTCGCAATCACGGACCTTAAAAGGCAACCCGATATCATTGATACCATAGCGACATTTTTACAACAGTCAACCTGTGTTTCCAATGGGAAAAACATTTTTCATAACCCACTCAAAACACTTTTCTGCAATTACTTCAGGGCTTTCCATTTCTCGTTCAGATGCTCTATGCGCTACAATCCGAAGGCATTCAAGACGGACTTCGATTACCTTCCATTCTTCCGAGCTAACCAGGATAGGCGACGGAGTAAAGCCGCTCGACTTCGGCTTGCGCTGCCGCGTGACTGGGGTGCTTTCGGTTTCTGTAGGGTCCGTCTCCATCTACCTGATACTCCCTGATTTTAGCTAGCGCGCTATCAATAGTATGATTTTCGGCATCGCTTTGAACGGTGTCACCCGCTGCTGAATTCTCTGACATACTTACACCAATCTCCGCAAGCCCTCGTGACACGGCAGGATTTCTTGCAGCAAGCTCTCTAAGTTCATCGGCCCCATCACCGAAGAAACGCTTTACCGTATTCTCCACTGCACCCGACTTTCTGTCGTAGTCGGCTCCCCATGCGATGCGGAGATCGGTTGCTGTTTTTTCAGAAGTCTCTGAATTCGTGAGCTGTACTTTATCAAGACGTTCTTTGGAGCTGGCCGCAAGATAATTAACCAACCCCTGTGCCTGATCCTGCGTAAGATTAAGCGTGTGTAAAGCGCCCTTAAATTGATCGACCGAATCCTTGTCTAATTCAAGGCCCGTTGATTCCAGGCTATAACTCTCTGCTGATTCAGGCTTGCCCAACTTACGATAAAATTTATCACTGGTATCTGCGTCTGCATCGCTACCCGGCAAAGAAACCATTGCCCCAATTTTCTTTTGGGTATCAATAAAAGATCTCGCGAGTGAAGTGGGATCTTTAAAATCTTTTAGCGCATCGTGATCTTGTAGATCATTATCAAGAAGCTCATTCAGTGACATTGTTTATCTCCTTATCTGCATCTTCTTCTGCCTCTCGCTCAAGTGCAGAAAGATCTATTTTCGCCAGGCGACCTATCCGTAAATAAACATTTCGCTGGCCCTCGTTAAAGGCCGTTTTATCAAAGCTATCAGGGACATAGGACTGCCTCCGGCCAAAGCTCCGGTACATATCCTTAATAATTTCCCGCCCCTGCGGACTTTGGAAAAACGACTTGTAAGCCGAGTAACGTTGCAGGCTTTCTTTATTTTCAGCCATTACTGAAGAGACTGTGCTTTCGCCATGTTTTGTGCAATCTGTGATTGATTAAGACCAAGTTCAGCCTGTTGCTGCTGTTGCCTTTCTTGGGCACGCCCCTCACGGAGACGCCTGAGATCCTCTGGATTACGCATAGCCTGTTCCGGAACATCAAGACTTTCACCGTAACGGCGTGCAATCTCATCAGTATCAACAATATCAAATACCGTGGGATCGACATTGGCAAGTCCAGCCATCGAGTTTACCCACCGATCTAACGCCGAGATTTCTGACATTCGTTCCGACCGGGCTAATGGGCCTGAGTAATGAACTTCAATTGTACCCGGACCCACACCCCCCATTTCTGCAGGTGGTTCTGGGAAAGCCCCTTTGTCAAACATAATCCGGAAAGAACGCTCTATCAGAGGGTTCAGGAATTCTGATTCAATACGGCCAAGCGTTGGACCCAAGACTCTCTGCATTAATTCCACACGAGTCCGTATTTCCTCTGCCGTCATACGATCTGACTGCGGAAGCTCTAGCTGATCGGCAAAGAATGTCTGGCGAATAGACTGACGCAATTCATTAAGCTGCAGACGACCAGCATTAGGATTACCTCGAAACTCGTAAAACCACATGGCATTACGATCTCTAACGACAGTTCCTTTCCCCGGTCGCAGATCAACAGCCCCAATAACGCCGTCATCTTCAGTAAACCACGGCGGGTCAATATACTTGGCCCAGGCATCCAGGTCGAGTTCTGTTGCCTTGTCCAATACTTTCAGGTCAGGAAGAGCTACATCTCCAGGGCCTCTGCCATAACGTTCGTTGGAGTTCTTATTCCAGCGAGCTACATAGACAGGGAATTCCTGATAGCCACCCTCCTTCACAGTCTTGTTGCCTTCAAGGGAAATGTAGATTGATGCAAAGGGCATATTGCCTGCATCTTTCTTTTTCTCATCCCGCATATGACGGGGCACAATCCAGTGCAAGAAGTTAAATCTATCAGAGGTCTGGTTTTGTGCTGCCTTCAAAACCTTTTCAGGCATCTCTTCTTCACCAAACTTATCGATAGCTTGCTGCCCCGTATAAGTCAGCAGACCACAGAACTGGTCAACAATGCCCCGCTCGTTTTCCTCAAAGACATATGCTTCAATCGGATAGGTAGTAAAATTAAAACCATTAAACCGTTCCCGGCCTTCCAGCTCCTCATGGAGAATAGCGCCTGTCCCGAAAGCTGTAATATCTAAATACAACTCGTGAGTCTGAGACTGAAAGTTAGAAGAGTTAAAATCTACCCACAGCCGTTTCGAGCAAGACTGTAACCATTGCCGAACCTCTGGAATTGTACCGAGAACTCGATCCTCATCGCTGTCTCCAAGCCTAAGATCAAACCAGCGAAAGGCCCGTGATGTCAGCGTGCCCTGAAGGTTGGCCGCCAGTATTTCATGGGCATGCATACCCGTACTAACATAACGCTTGGACTGCTTCTTCTGTCCAGGCGTTTGTTGAACGGTGATAGAGTTTTTCCTGGGGATCAGGTGGTCAGCTATCTCCTGCCAGCCCGGCTCCCAGTTCCGTCGTTCACGGATCAGCATTTCATATTTGTGTACAAGATCGCTTGATGTAAGGTTCATTGGTCAAACACGCTATAATCATCCAGAGTGGTACGGGCAACGGGACGGGTTCTGGTCCCCGAACGCCGTCGTGCAAAGCGCAATGACATAACAAGATAGCGGGTGGCATCCATAAGATCGTCGCGCTCTTTATGGATCTTTCCATTCTTCCGATGGTAAAGACGAAACTCCTCCCACCAATCCCCCAGATGCGCGGCAACTTTAAACTGCCCCGCTTCCATCATATCAGTAATTTTTGTTATCCCTGCCTCAACCGAGTTAGAGCCATCCTCAAACTGTGCATGCTGGCGCAGCATAGCCACGCCCTCTTTTCGCCACATTTTAGCAATCGGATCACCAGATGAACGATCATGCTTGTGACCGTCATGGGGCCAAGCTATTGGGATATCGGAACCTCGATCACGAAATGCTTTCGCGTGCGCCGAAGCGACAGCCCTGTTCTGCCTGTAAGCATCGTATATATAGACAGTATCGCTATCCCGATCCCACCGCCCCCAGACTCCCGCGACCGGATGGTCCCAGTCAGCAAAGTCAACAGCACCCAAAGATGGCCAGTAAGCAGGGAATCCCTGGGAAAATTCCGTTGCATCAAAAGTAATCTCTGGCTCCATAATAGGATAAACCCGGCCCGACCCCAGCATGGGAATTCCACGGGTTCTAGCCTCACGCTCATGCTCAGGGTAGCTGGACTCGATCTCTTGAATATCATCTTCGGTATAGTGCTTCGCGTCCCGAAGCTCCATCATCACATATGTCCGACCCGCAAGTTTTTGTGGAACGTCTTGCGAAACGTTGTTTTGGTCTAGCGCCTGGATTTCTTCCAACGCATCCTTTTCTTCTGCTGAAAGTTTTCGGAGATCATCCGGACGACCATTGGAGCTAAGGAAGCGGCTAACCACTGAGGACATTCCCATGAGCGGCGTGAACGTAAGAAGTATCGGCGCTCGTTTGGCATTAGTCCTTGTCAGTACCTCAGTATAGAAATCGAGTGGCGGCTCCTCATCATTCCAGGCTCCGTCCAGAGTTTCGCCCTGTGCCTTCTCTCGGCCTTTCTCATAGGACTTAAACCAGAGAATTGACGTCCCCCCGGAGACATGACGCACCTCAACGCTATCCAGTAGATCCGGCACACCTCGCGCCAGTGTCGGTTTCCCGATGATCGTATCTCTTGGGATCATCCCGGTGCCGTAGTCACGCTTCCTCCCCATGAGGATACGCTGAACATTATCTCGCGTTGTCTCACCCGTAACTCCGCAAACCCACCAGTAGCCTTCTTCATCACTTCGATGGCCCGTCCACCAGTCCGGGTAAAGACCGGTCAAGTGCATTGCCACCTCGGCACCTGCGCTCAGAGTCTTGCCCACCTGGTTCGCCGCCATAAGCATGCGCTCACGATAGCGACCGCCAAGATCGTGGAACTCTTTTTGCTTTGCGTAGGGTTTATAAAACTCAAGCTGATTGAACCGCTGGTGTTGTTCCAGCTGGTCATAAATCTGGCGCAGTTCCGCGAGCTTGTAGTCGCGAGCCTCGCCAACCGCTAATGCGGCATCACTCATTAGGGAAGCATAGAACTGCCGGGGCGTACCTTCTGGTTGGAAGCTACGGTCGATTTACGATTCTTCGTGCCCGAACGCTTCTTATTACGCGGAGCGGGAGCCTTCGCAGGCTTATAACTAACTACCATTTCAGTACCTCGCAGTAGTGGGCTTGGCCATATCTGGTGAACAATACTCACTATGTGGTGTATATGCCAGAGCTATTTACCACAAGATATGGTATTATACACCGGTAATCTTTTGTTGGCGCTTGGTATTTGGTATGGCTAAAAAAATTAATAAAGCATCCATGCCCTGCAATAAGCCCCGGCGGCAAAAAATTTGTAGTAAAGGCATGCCAGGGCGGTAAAGAAAAGATTGTGCGATTTGGCGATGCCAACATGACAATCAAAAAAAATCAGCCTGCGAGGAAAAAATCCTACTGTGCTAGAAGTGGCGGTATCAAAGGCAAAAAGAATAAGCTCTCCGGAAACTATTGGTCTCGGAGAGCCTGGGACTGCTAGATGATAGACTTTACACGAAAGGTTGTCTTCGCCTCAGACTGCTTCCCGTGCGAGCCTTGTGGCGAGCCGGTGTGTCCGGTGTGTAAAGAACACTACGCTGACTGCCCGTGCCCAGGCCCCCAGAGTGAGGAGGAATAACATGGAAGCCTTGATTATAGCGATTGGAGTTAAAGCATGCTGCGTTGGAAGCGCCACGATAGGCGGTGCCTGCAACTGGGCAGTGAATAAAAAAATCAAGTGGGCGGACCTCCTTGTCGCCGTAGCCGTTGGCTGGATGGCCGCGGAGCTGTTCCTGCCTCCAGTTATGATGCACTACCAATTAGACGTGACTTGGGGGCCAGCACTATCCTTCCTCATAGGGTTCAGCGCCATCCGGATGCTCCCGGTTATCGAGGCAAGGATCAGGAACCTAATCGAGAAGTCATAGGAACCCTGCCAACATTTTACGGGTTGACAGATCTGTAACCAGACGTTAAGCCTGAAAGGGCGCAATGCGGGGTTGCTTTAGGTATATATGTAGTTCTTTAACTACACTCTTTAAAATATATACATACATCGGATTTCTAAAAATCGATGTCGTGGCCCCTGCTAACCCCTTGAAATAAAACAGTATAATTTTCGGCACTCAAAAACAGCGGGTATTCCCTGGGGTTGAGTGACGTTCAGGCCGTCAAAGCCCGATAAGGTAGTGTTGCATAATTGTCACCAACCGAAAAATAGGGGGCAATGTATGCTGGGGATGTAGTGAGTAACCCAGCTACCAGTTGGGGGACCCCACCCCCCCCATGCCTTAGTGTATAGAATCACCATCATCTTCATCCGTATACGTTGATGATAGCTCTTTGGTCAGGTCTTGTGCCCTCTGTATCAGGTCGTCCAGGGATACATCTCTTGCGTGAGTGGTAGGCTCTTCACGAACTCTTGTGCCCGTTCTATCCAATAGGTCCTTCATTGCAGCGAACCTCACCTGCTCTGACTTGGCTTGTGTTGCCAACTTAGCCATGTGCTTCAACAACTTAGGCGTCATGTGCACCATGGATTCTAGCGTCAGCTCCTTAATCCTTGACTGTACATGAACCAGCTTCAACACCTGCTTGGCTGCTGCTGCCCTACTCTTATGCGAGTACCCTGCCGCTACGGCTGCTGCCGACCCATTGCCACCATTCACCACATATGCATTACAGAACCTCTCCTGTTGCTCTGTTAGTCCCCTACTACTCATATTAATCACTCCCTGGCATTATCTGCGGTACGGAGCTACACGATTTTTCACATAGTCATTTAGCACTTTGCCTACCATCCCCATGCCAGTCCCCTCTTCCCTGGCCTTCTTCTTCAAAGCCCTCATCTCCGCCTCCGTCTTCTTTCCAACCGCCATCATCCTGTCCTTTCTTAGTCTTGCTAGAGTCACACTAAACCATACTAGCGCATTTCTACATGGACTCCCACTAACTTGCTGAACAGGAAAGTACCTCCACCTAACTTGTGTCTAACACCGTGGAAGCTCACGGCACTTTAACTGCTCGTCCCTCACAGTACCTGTCCTAGCAACATGGGAGACATTCAATCACACACACACGCTCCTATATATATAGCTGATCCCAAAGCCGACTCCACTCGCCTTGCGTCCTCCCAAGAGAGGACCGTGTCGCCCTCCCGGGATTTCAAGAGGGTCTGTTACCCAAGCCTCATTTTTCCACAAGAGCATCTAGTTTGTACCTACCTTAGTCGTTCGATTCACGAACATTATATTAGCTGAATCCAATCCAAGACAGGATCTGGCCTCCCTTATCTTGAATCATTCAAAGCTGATTAATTCAAGAGAGAGGGACCACATCCTGGGATTGTCCACTACCTAATATAATTTCGCACTGCGAACTCAACTATACCAACACACCAGTTTGTGGCCTTGTAAAAAAATGGTCTTGGACAGAATCCTCCTGAAATTCGGCTTTGTCACCGCATAAATAGCTGAAGTGAGCGTAAGTGTGCGCTCTTTGAAATGTATGGAGAATATAATGTCTGACCTTCAATCTGAACTAACGAGATGGACTGAATTACAGGAGAAATACATCATTGCAGCTCAACTAGCCGAAGAAGAACTCGAATACGAAGTGTTACTTACCGAAGCCTACTACAACGAGCAGAGCTTCACCGAAGAAATCCCCAATACATACGACCAATGGTGGGACGAGGAAATCGCAACCCTCCAACAGACCTACCCCGACATGGACATCAATAACCCCATCGAGGTGAGGTACTTCATGGAGATACATCATCCAGACACCAAGCTAATGGACTAACACACTGGCCCGGGTGAGCCATCAATCACCCAACTTCCCAGCATAAAATATCAAGGTTACTGCAATGAATAACTCTGAACGAAATTCGCTACTCGACGAGGCATGGAAAAGAACTGCAATCCAACACAAGGTACTTGAACTTCACAAATCCCAGGGAATCATATCAGACGATGAATACGAAACGAGATTCTCTGAAATCAATACTCATTATAGAGACAGCATCAACAGCATAGAACGAACCCATCGGCAAGTTTTTGTTATCAAATCATCGAATCCGTAGCATCAATCAACAGGAGCTGAATATGGCACAACGAATCATTTACCCAATCAACGAGCAAGAAGTTAACGACGGAACTAGCGAAGATGTACCCGAACACGAAACCCAAGCATCACCAGAGCAGGTTTATCAGGACAGGCTCGATAACTGCCGAGATGTATACGGATCAGATATCCAGCAAACAGTTTGGCAGCTAATGGAAAACATAGGTCCAGACCATCCCTTCATACAGGAGAAAATCCTCCGTCAACTATGCTGGTCATCCTTTAATGCACCAGATTATCTAGACGATCAGATGATAGAGGTAGGCAAAAAACGGGATAACCGATTCACCAACAGCACCCAAGGCGAGATCGATCAGGTCCAAGCAGACCGAGATACCGATTATATTACCCGACTAGGCGAAGACAAGATTGTATGGATCATGCTCCAATCACTATTCGTAGATATGTATAACGAACATGCAACTAGCATTGGCCGGCCTAAGTATGGCGAGAAAAAGGCATACGGCAGACCAACCGTCAATCGCAAGGTTATCACAGACCTAGCAGCTACATACGGAGTTATCCCCAAGACTAACAAAGAAGTCGCCTAACGATCAAACTACCAGGGGTTGCATTAACAGTGCAGCCTCTGGTTTCTTTTTAAAATTTTACAAAAACCACCACAGCTACTAACACGTAACCCCATAGCTAGTGGCTCACAAAATTAATACGGAACATTACAAATGATAAAAACCATACTGATCTGGTCCTGTCTCATGGGGATAATCAACGTAGTACCATTCATAATAATGAGGATGACATGACAAAGAACGCATCATTCATAATCTATGGAATCTTTGGATTCATCATAGTCTTTCTAGCTTCTAGCCTGATAGCACCACTGATCCCATTCATATCCACAGCTGCCTTCTGCTTGATATTCTACGCTCTCTTCAACATCACTAAAGATGATGAACTAGAAAAAAACATTCTCGAAATGGCAACCAAGGTAGCCAAATCTAAAGAACGCAAATGACTATAGGGAAAGTGATAATCCTAAATTCAAACACATATCCCCAGAAAAAGGCCCGGCTTGTCCGGGCTTTTTTCATGGCGACAGCCAATCCTTTTTGCACGTAACTCCCGGAGGGAAGCGAATGAAAATTCCAGTCATCACATGGACTGTCTTAGAGCTGGGTTCACGTAACCCCGTAGTACGTGAAGTGTTTACAAAAGCACGTAGGCACGTAGGCCGTTTCATCGCAGGAGATGACGTAACACGTAAAGACCTTGAACGGCTGCAAGAATCCATCGATTCAATCAAGGAAATAGTTCAACAAAAACAGGATGATATCCATGAAAAGAATGGTCGAATGGATGATAGCGAAGTTCGGACCCGTACAGTTCGCAATTATTCAGAACCGGAAAGGCCAGTGGAAACTAGCCCTGGTAACAGGGACTCTTCGTTTCCTACCTCCGGCATATAGCACGATTCAACAGGCACAAACAGCATACGCATACATCTCTAAGGAAATTAATCATGGTACCAAATGACGAAGACGATCCAGTCGATATTAAAAAGTGCGATCTGGCGTTGTGGGATATCGATCAAGCCATCAAACGCTTAAAGTCCCTTGTAAAAGAACACCCCTATAACTTTGCTGCAGAAGGATTTTGGATCATTGGTATGATTCGTGATCTTGAAAATATCCTAAAAGATATTAAGACCCCACCCCCTCAAACCACACAACAGAAAGTTGCATAAAATGTACCAGGGAATGGCACCTCAAAACCTATACGAGCGAATGCAGGAAATATCAGAAAACACCATGGACTGGGTAGTACCCAGCAATAAGGTAGAAGCACGGTTCCAAACTGATATGGGTAAGCGAGTCGGTTACCGTTGGTTACAAGAAACCAAGAACCCTATTCAAAACCCACCTATTCTCCAAAACCATTTGCTGCCTGAAGAGATCCCATCTGCATCAATGTATGGAAGCATTGACTCTAATGCCGATGCTCAACTGGCAACAAAACTAGGGATACCAAAGACTTATTATGACCGCATGGCCAAAGAAGCGCCGGGTCTCTGGGATTCTAACTGCAATCATTGGCTTGAAAACCTTAACAAACCAATCATGCTTCGGACCTGGGTAAACAGTCAAGGTCGTCGTGCTGTACGAGCGATCCTGTCCAACGCATACAGCCGTATGGACAATCTGGAAATCTTCAAAACTGTATTACCTATTCTTCAAGAACAACCTGAAATGAAAATAGTAAGTGGCTATGTAAACGAACACAAATTCTACCTGAAGGTTGTATTCCCTCGTGTCCAGGGTGATGTTGGCCTCAACGATATAGTCCAGTCAGGGCTAAACATCATGAACTCAGAGACAGGACAAGGTGCATTCAAGATTCAACCACTCACCTATCGCCTTGTTTGCCTTAACGGAATGATTATTCCAGACGCATCACTACGGAAAACACATCTTGGTAGCCGTATTGAGGTGGGCCAGGACATTGACTGGCGGAATGAAACGATAGCAGCCGACGACAAAGCTACGTTGATGAAGATACAAGACATCACCCGCCAAGCTACAGACGAGTCTCGCTTTAAGTACATCGTGGAGCAACTCAAAGACTCAGCAGAGCGAACAATCGATGTCTCAAAAAGTGAGCAAGTCAGAATACTTGCCAAGAAGGAGAGTCTAAACGAACAGGAAACGGATACCATCCTTGAGTTCCTGATGAAATCAGATGGTAACTCACACTGGGATCTTGCCAATGCAGTTACATCAGCAGCAGGCAAAGCCGCCGACTACGAACAGGCAACCAACCTGGAGACCCTTGGTGGCAGGATCGTCACCACCCCTGAATTACTAGCTGCATAGGAGGCGTCAATGGAGACCAAGCATCCTAATCAGCTACCTCCCGTATGGGCTCCTAACTCAGTGCCAGGAGGCATAGGCGTTCCGCCCAAGCCTACTAAGCCTACTAAGCCTAAGCCACCATAGTCAGAGTTCACAGAAGTGAGGGCCATTCATCTCAAGAATAAGGCCGGGAGATTTATCCGAACCTATATTCATATACGGCGTATACCTGGATTCCTTCATCTCAAGCCACGCACCCTCACTGAACTTAGGTCTACGCAGTGAATACACTTGGTCAAACGCAAGCAGCATGCCCTCACCACCACGGGTATTGTCTTCCTGATTTAACTGAGCGGCTACCACTGCCCAGATATCCAGGTCTTTAACCAGTGATACTACTGCGTTGGAGACATTCTCAAGATGCTCCACCCGGTCTCCAGAGCCACGCACAAGCTGTAAGTAGTCCAGAAAGAACCCACGTATCCCGTGGTCCTTTACTGCCCTCTCCACGGCGTCCGTAAGCTCCTGAATCGATAACCCTGGAGCATTAGCATAATAAATATTATCCGGCGCAGTTGCTTGATACATGAGAACCTCATCGGACAGGTTGTCTTCGTTATCCGACAGGAAATCTAATGAGTTTCGTTTCAGCGCACGGCCCAGGTGCCGTTGTTCAAGCTCAAAGTCAGCCATCTCACACGCTATCCATAGGTGAGGGATGCCAACTTCATTCATATTGAAACTCATCGACCCCATTAAAATAGTCTTGCCGATCTTCTTGCGTGCCTGAAGGCCATAGGCTTTAGACGGGTACAGGCCACCACCCATAGCTTTATCCAGCTTGGGAAACCCAGTACCCGTTGCATCGCCACGATTATCTAACCCAGATACAACTCTATCGATGGCCGCACTACGGCTGTTCAATGTAATAGAGCGCATGACGCTAAAGCGTCTGAGGAGATAAAGAACCGCCAACCTCTTCCTGCACATGCAGGGGTTCATCCGCCCAGCGTTCCCCGTTCAGCCATGAAGCTGCGTGAGGAACAAACTTCCGTTCACGAGAAGGACGAGAATCAATATCATTGCGGTAACGTTGCGTTACCTCTTTAAGATACCGCTCTGGATCTTCATGCGTCTTTTTAATAACACCAATGGCCTTGAACCATGCCTTCCTTGCAGCAACCTTCCCCTCTTTACGAGGATATAGAACCCAAAATTCCTCGAACTTGGCATCATCAATTTTGCTAATGCCAATCTTCGTTTCGACAGGTTTCTTCGTAGCCAAATGGGCACCCTGTTTCGACGGTTGATAGCCGACAGCCGTGGCGTCAGCCAACGCTATCAAACGACCCTCCTCGTCAATATAACCAGCGTTTAAAAGCTCCTGTTTGTAACGATTAATCATACGTGGCGACCACATAGTCTCATCCGATAAAGCCTTTGCAGAAAAATCCCACAGATAATCCCAGCTACCATGTGCCGATAAAGCGGCCAGGATACGGACAGCTCCATCTGTAAGTTCGTTATCGAGGACCGCTGACGTAGGTAAAATAGCTACGACATATCTAGTCGGCAGGTATTTTCTTTCCGTTCCGTTGGAAGTATCTGAGTAAGAGGTAGGCGTCGGCCTGGTTGTCGTCGTCGGTCTCGTATCCATAATCTGCTGCTGCCTTCATCATAAGTTGTTTATCAGCGTTGCCTTTGCCGGTAGCCCATTTCTTTAGGGCAGAAACGTTGGCTTCAACCACGGCACACCTGTCGTCCTGCTGATGACATACTGCCGCTAACCCGGCGAGGAACTCGCTTCCTCTTCGGAAACCGTAAGCTCGCTCAAATACCAATACATCGATGCTACGTTCATCGATTAACTCTTGTAACCAGCGGGACAGAAATCTGAACGCCTCACCCTGAGAGGAGGATTTAGGCCCCTTTAAATCCAGTGTTCCTACTGACAGATTTCCCCCTGTGAGGTAGGCAAACCCTGTCTTGGTAGCTGGGTCCAAAGCAAGTATGTTCATCTGTCACCCGCTGATTACTCTCATAACTTAACGGGTTGCATGATTTAAATCGAGTCCATATTCTGTCCATCCCAAAAAAGGAGATTACTGTGACATCGAAGACACAGCAAGATGGCTTTTCCCCAGAGCAGAATGATCTGCTCAAAGCAAAATTACAATCCAGCCATGTCTCGCAGAGACAAGGGGGTGGTGGCATGCAGCTAGACTACATAGAAGGCTGGCACGCAATAGACGAAGCCAATCGTATTTTTGGTTTCGACAAGTGGAGTTCAGAAACAATTTACCTTCAGCCCGACTCAGCTCCGGCTCAAGTCGGCGGTAAATGGCAGATCCGATATATCAGCACAGTTAGGATCACAATTCATTTCCCTACACACACCATCACTCGTGATGGATCAGGCTTTGGTGACGGGAGAATGACTAATCTTAATGGTGCTGTTGAAATGGCATGTAAGGAAGCAGAGACTGATGCTCTGAAACGTGCATTGCGGACGTTTGGTAATCAATTCGGTAACGCATTGTATGACAAGAAAAAGTCCAATGTCACCAAGAGCGAGGCAAAACAAATTAGCAAGCCTGTCGCAGTCAACAAGGCTATCGAGCTTGACTATGACGAATGGTTCAAGACGTTCAAACGAGACCTGGCATCCTGCCCTGATGAAAACGCACGCACAGCCCTGGTCATTTCAGCGGGAGAAGTACAACCAAATCTTTCTGACGAAATAAAATCAGAAGTCCGGGCGTTACTTAAAGCACGCAAAGCCGAACTCATAACCCCATCCCCAGCAAAATAGGAGAATCATCATGATGAATAACTGCACGTTCACCGGCAATGTAGGCGCCGACTTAAAGCGAGATAGCTTTACCACCAAAGATGGTGAAGTCGTTGACGTTGGCGAGTTCTCCATAGCTGTAAGTCAGAAGCCTAAGAATGGCGTAGAGCAAACACTATGGATAAATTGCAGTGTCTACGGTGGCTTGCTAAAAACAAAATGGATGAATCACATTGTCAGAGGTGCACGAGTAGCCGTTAATGGGCCTATCACGATTGATACTTACATACATAAAGATGGCTCCCCAAGATCCTCAGTTAAATTGAGGGTCAATACCGTTGACCCAATGCAATCCAAAGTTGATATGGGGAACGATAACCACTCTGCACCAGTCGACCCTGACGACATCCCGTTCGAGTAATCCAATGGAACAACGCTTTGAACTTGACCGGGAGGCTTTCGAGCACTGGCTGAAAGGTCTCCCTCTGTCTAACATTGCAGGTCATGGTGAAGACCCGGAGTCTTGTCCAATAGCCAACTTCCTGGCTCATGTCTTTGACGAGCCCTTCGCATGGGTATCGCGTGAAACATTCGGCATAGGTATGTACCAGAAAGAACCCACCCCTCCCTGGGCACAGAAGTTTCTTCGCCACATTCAGAACCATTGTGGGCGGAACGGCGAAGTTTATGTAGACGATTGCATCGAGGTTCTTAGATCGATCAAGCCATCATTTTACAGGGAACATTAAGCGGGAGAATTGTAATGAAGTTCAGCAATGTTGCACCAGAGTTGCTTGAACTTGGCTGGTCGCCAATACCAGTCATCCCAAAGACAAAACGACCAGCGATTAAAACATGGTCAGAATACTGTAACCGATTGCCCTTTGAGCACGAGACTGTTTTCTGGTCAATCAAGTACCCTGATTATTCTGTAGGATTTGCCTGTGGTAAAGCGTCAAATATCTGGGCACTGGACATCGACGCTGACGACAGAGATCAGGCAACACGTATGGAGGCCATCACAGATGAGATCATAGGGCCAACCCCACTTGTGCGTATCGGTCGATCCCCTCGGTCCTTGCGTGTCTATCAATCGTTGGAACCAGTTAAATCAGTTAAGGGAGAGTCACTCGATGTCCTGGGGGAAGGACGTCAGTTCGTCGCCTTCGGTCTGCATGCCGTTACATCAAGACCCTATGAATGGATTGACGAGTCGCCTCTGAATTATGAGGCGGCGGCTCTCCCGACCGTTAACCCCAAAGACCTTGCAGGGCTACTCAGTGCCCTTAAGAAAGAATTTGGCACCATGGGGCCTCCAGAAGCTAAACCCTCTCAGTGGCGATCCAGGCCATCCCTGGATACAAATGACCTTTCTGCCCCACGCAGGGGTCTTAAAGGCGAGCAGCGTTACAAGGTGCTACGCGAACAGCTTAGAATGTCTAGGCCAGGGTGCTTCCATGACACAATGGTTAGTGTCATTTGGGATCTTGTTTATATGAAAATGAGTACAGTCAACATCCATCGATTCTTTGACCACCATTTCTCTGCACCCCGTACAGGTGAATACGCAGAGGTCTGGTCTCAGATCAACACAGCAATTTATGGAGCGAAACAAAAATGCAACGCATCCCGTCATTAGTTACTATTAAGATTCCTGATGAAATCTACGCAGAGCTTGAGACCTATGCTGTGAAAAGCAACAAACCAATCAGTCAGCTTTGTGAAGAGTTAATAAAGTTTGGCTGGATGACTCACAATGCACCAAGTTTAGGCCGCTCTGAATGGGAGAAAAATCAAGATGTACCAGCGGCACAATAAAATTGGTGGCACTGCTGCAAATGTTATTGCACATGGAGCAGTGTACGAATCCAATCTTTATACACTTTGGCAGGAGCTGACTGGAGAGAAGCCTCCACTGGACCTATCCAATAAACTTCCGGTGCGAATGGGGCAAGCTACTGAACAGTTCAATCGGGAATGGTTTGGGGAGATCACTGGATTCCAGGTCGAAGAATCAGTAGGCGTCAGTGTCTCAAAGGAGCGTGACTATTGCGTCGGGCAAATGGACGGCTTTGTTATCGATGATGATTTCATCTCCGGCGGCAAAGCTCTCTTTGAAGCCAAACACACACATGGCTATAACTATCAGTTGAAAATTCCAAAGACCATAATCCACGTAGCCGAGCTTTATTACCCTCAAATACAGCACTATCTCTATGTTACAAATTTGAAACGTGCCTATCTCAGTGTGTTCTTTGATAATGGAACACACGACTGGCACTTACTCCAACGAGATGATGAGTTCATAAACCAGTTGCTCGTAAAAATTGACGCCTTCTGGTACTGCGTTAAAAATAAGATTCCACCAAAGATGGACGGAGCTTCAATGAAAATCCCTGAGATTACAAAGGGTAAGATCGAAACAATCGATGCCAACCACCCCTCTTCCAACGCATGGGCATCTGCCGCCACATCTTTCCTTGAAAACAAAGCATCCGCTTCAACATTCAACGCCTCAAAGAAAGCCCTTAAAGACCTTGCGTCTTCCGATGCGTGGCGAACAGAGGGTTTCGGCGTTAGCGTAGTAAACAGTGGTACCCGGAGAACAGTAAATGCCTTGTAATGATACGCTGGAAGAACGAGCCGTTCTGTTGTGGTCTGCTGCACAGACCTGGCGCAGACATAATCTGCCCTCCAGCGAACAGAAACTTCTTCTCAATGTTCTTAACGACTTCGATTGGACCGATTATCCACGGTGGCAGTGCCGCCTGGATGAACTGAAAGAGGAGATTGATCCCTATGTCTAATCAGAGCGAAGAAAGGAAAACGCCCTTCATCTTTGAAACTATGGGGCGAAAAAGTCTGGCCAAGAAAATTCGCGTTAAATGTTTGGGACCAATGTGCAACAAGGAAATATTTGACAGTGAGTCAAGGCATGTTCGCTTATGCCCCAAGTGTAAGAGATATGTCAGTGGAATGCAGAGTACGATGGGGTAACACCCTAAGTAGCCACCTCACCATCGCAGCAGTCGCGGATAACTCTGTGACATTTCCCGCACTGCTCATGCCCACCGACCCGGACGGCTCTGGTCTCTGATCCACACCAGGGACATTTCTCGAACAACCGACCGTATCTCTTAACGTCTCGTATATTGAAGCTCATTTTGAAATCTTCTTGTATTTCTCAAAACTTCTAAGCCCTCCAAGCCCGAGCATCCCCAACAAAATCGGCATCATCTCAGCCAACTCAACCCGAGGTAATTCGATCAGGTAACCAGACTGGGCAAGGACGAAAACCAAAATTGGCTGAACGACGTAGGCGTAAGCCATTGCGAAACCACATGACCAGCCAATGAACGGGCGCCAGCCAGAAGTCCACACGGACCTGGAGGCCGCTTCAATTTTATTGACCTCGATCTGAGCCAGCTGTCCCTTTGTCTCGGCCTCGACCAGCATGTGCTCCAGATCTCTTAAGGCTTTGGCCTTCGCATTTTTGTCGGGGACCACACGATCAAGGATCGTTTCTGCCATAGGCAGGATAGTTGAAATCAGAGTGCCAAGCATCAGTAACTCCAGACTGTAGGACGAACCATTTCATCGTCCACGGTTAAGGCGTCGAGGTGTATAAACCGGCTAGGTAGCGACCCCTTTTGCTGAACCCCTATACCGGTAAACCCTAGTTTCAACGCCGCATCCATAAGTGCATACGCATTACGCCCGTGACATAAAATGTCAGCAGCTTTGCCTGTAGTATGTGGACCGGCTGTACCAGTCGAGGAGACCCTCTGGTTGTGCTCTGGACTCCTGTAGCCAGACGATATGGTAAGGGGCGTGTCGAGCGTCCTGCGAAGCTCCTGGAGCAGATCCAGAAAGTATTTAGAAACAAACAGTCTACCGGTCCCTTGGCATGCCATTTCCTTTGGTGAGAAGTTCTCCCATTCCCAGTCTTTTGCATAAGAGAAATGCTCTGCCGATACAAAGCTCATTGCCTTTCTCCTAGATCTCCTGCAAGCGCCATATATCCTGCCCCATCAATAAAATCATCGAGGTTAAATGTCCCGTTCTTGGCTCGGGCTATTTTAAGAAGGGCCATGCACAGTGCCACTTGGGTCGGTGTTACCGTGACCCCCAATAATGGGGACCACAGCTCCGCTATCGTTCTGAAATTCTCGTGCCTTTCCCCGTGTTCCTGATCCCTTGTTCCCGAGATTAGAGAACCCGCTTTCGTCAAGATCTGCTCTGCTTTCATCATTCCATTCCAGATACAAAATCGGTTTTTTCATTTCCCTGGTGCATCGAATCTCGTGATCCACACCAATACTCTCATCCCATCCCCTCATCCTTACAACAATTAACCCCGCCGCTAACTCAAGGAAAGGTCGATCTTGTGACTCCCAAAAGAAAGCATCGTCCTTTAGCCGAGGATCTGTCAGGCACATTGCATGCGAATGTGCTATTGGTGAGAAGACATAAAACCCCCGCTTTGCAAGCTCAAGTGCTGCCATCCCGACTTCTCTGGCAGCGGCTTCCTTGCCATATATGTAAAGACTGTAAGGCGATGCAACATACCAGTAGTCAGCCATAGGTCTGCTCCAGTTCCCGCATTGATATAAATCTATGACTTTGGATAAGACCGTCAGAAAGAGCCAGGTCGTAGACTCCGTATGTCCAGCCACTCATACTATTCAAGGCGTAGTTCTCCACATGCCCGTCTGGCAGAGCGCATCCAACATCCAGGACATCGATCCTTTGATTATCCCCTACCTTGGCAGCACTCAAAGGCCCCCTTCCCTTATGTGTATGTCCCCAGACACAGCTATGTTTCGCATTGTTCGCGATCTGCCTTTCAGGATTCTGCCCCCCGAATGGCTTGCCCATAATATTCCAGGGGATGTGCGTGAATCCGACCCCGGTAAGGTAATCCCATTCTCCATAATGGCGGTATTTGAACCCGGCTTGGCTAAACAGTTCGCATAAGCGGCTGTATACGAGGCCCTCGACCTCCGGGTTCTGGTTCTCCCATTGTCTGATTCTGTTTTCATGGTTCCCAAATGTAATGGCGAGGTGGGGGGAATAGCCTTTACCAAAACCGCTACGAAACGCCAGAAGACTTGCCTCAAGTGAACGCATGTCTTGCTCAAAAGTTGGCTTATCCCTACCAGTAATTGTTGCCCTGGATTCGTACTGGCTTCCTGAGTCAAATGTAGCCCAGTCGCCAACGCTTTTAATGTGAGGAATCTTGTGCTTCGTAGCATAACGAGCAATCCACTTAAACCGCGACTTATCAGTGATGGCGGGGCTATCATGTGCATCACCTATAACGAGGCATCTAGTCGATGCCTTCATTAATGGTCACCATTCTTTCCGATGTTCCGCAATTCTTCCTGTAATTCATCACGGCGTTCGGCCCTTGTCCTTTTACGCTGAGTTTTAGGATTGATCCCCCATATGGTTCTGGCGACAGCATCGTGCTCAAGAAGGGACTGATCCAAAAGACGCACTCTATCCACCAACCTAATTAAAATGGTTTTTGTTTCAACTATTTGAGTCCTGGTATCTCGCAGTTCTTCGTCAATCTCAGAAGCCATGTCCCTTAGTTGAGCCTCGAAATCGTTACTGAACTTTACTAGAAGCCATTTCAGAATGAACCAGAGGGCGTATGCTGCGACACCTGCCGTGAGAACCGGGATGCCGACAGTTTCGAGCAGCTTCGTAAACTGTACGATTGACATAGTTCATCTCAAGAAAGTTGTGCAATTAACGTAACAATTACCCCGGCCATCCCAGTTAAGGACGCAGCCGTGGCCCAGAGCGTTACCCGCTCCAGCCTTAGAATCCTCATTTCCAGTGTACGGTACCTTTCTCCGCATAATGCAACATGTGTCGGGAGGGATTTAGATTCAGCGTCCATCAACTTTCCTCACCGTCGGGGACTGCCCACGGCGTCTCCCCACGAACATCTCCAAACCCAAACCCGGAAAACACAACGCAGGTTTTCCCATCGAGGGCACGTCGAACAACGACCGTGAACCCACCGTCAGAGCCCTCCCGGTCGTTCACAAAAATCTCCGAGACGTGGCTCCCGGTCTGGCTGATTCCCCTGAACTTAAGTTTCTCAGACTGGCGTTCGATCATGTTTCTGATGACCGCGTAATGGCCGCAGGCCGGGCCTTGCGCCAATGCCGCAGATGAGATTCCCAGGAACCCTGAAAAAAAGGCGATGGCAACGAACCGGAAAACCATTACGTCACTTGGGGTTGTCTGCTTTGACCTTGGCGACGTGGTCGCGCCAGACGGTCGTCCCGTCCGCAGCGTCGTGAAACTGCATGTCCAACTGATCGGCAATTTTCGCGTAGGCAGCCCGCCTACGAGCCGCGTATCCCATCACCGGTGCGACGTATTCAGCGATCTCCACCTCACTTTTGAGAATCACGTCCCAAAGAGTGCCGTCAACTGCTCCGCCCCAATGGACGCCGTCGATCACCGCATCCCATCCCGTGTGATCAGCGTTTGTGAAACTCGCGTTTTCGATGTTTGCCATTTTTAGATATCCGCGTTGATGAAGATGTAGGTGTCGTCCCCGGCATCTCGACGTATCTGCCCTGCGTTATCTTGGGTGTAGCCGGTGCCCCCGTATTCAGCGCCGAACCGAAAATTCGTTTTCCCCGGTTCATTGTACGCGACGGACGTGGCGTCATTCCCGCCGACGGCATACGAATTCAGTTGGAACGTGCCTGCCGCTGAACTTGTGATCGCAGGAGTCGCCCGTTTTTCCTCATAGGTGATGCTTGCTTGAATCGCGTTGTTCGCGGAAAAACCTCCAACCGCTACTAGCTGATACGAATTCGTGTCATAGCTCAACTTCTCAGCGTA
>TARA_R110002153_G_scaffold190217_4_pt1 | contig 34018 bp, 18 predicted proteins | sample TARA_R110002153 | Tara Oceans TARA_R110002153 (sample SAMEA4398193) | marine metagenome | biome: Polar Biome; feature: [SRF] surface water layer (ENVO:00010504); material: water (ENVO:00002006), including particulate matter (ENVO:01000060) such as... | depth 5 m | reverse complement strand
TGGTGCCAGGGGCGTGGTATTTGGACTGCTTGATGCCACAGAAACTGAGCTGGCGATCACTGATATGCAGTCTTTAGTCGAACTAGCCACAGAAAATGGCTTAGAAGTCACTTGCCACAGAGCTTTTGACGTCTTAAGCGACCCCCTTGCCGGTATATCACAACTGCAAGCCTTAGGTGTAACACGAGTGCTGACGGCTGGTGGAAAATGGGGGCAGCCCAGTCTGGCTACAGATAATGCAGAAGTTTTTTCAAGTTATCTACGAGCAGCACAAGGCGAACTCGAAATTATCTGTTGCGGTGGAATAACCCCTCAAAATGCTGCCTTGATTGTGGCACAACAAAAACCAATCAAAAATGAATCGAGCAACTGCTTATCCTTACATGCTTATTCAGGTGTATTAACTGATGGCCTAGTAAGCGAAAGCAAAGTGGCACTGTTATGCAGTGCGGCAAATAACGCTTAAATTATATTTAACCAAACATTGAAAGGCGGCTTTTTGACAGAAAGCCATAACAAAACACTATGATATCTAATTTGACGAAGCAGAAAATATGATTAACAAAACCCAGTCTCTAAATGCTTGTCAATATCTCTTAAATGGCGAATGGCAATTCAAACAACAAGGACATGACACTTGGCTACCGGCTTCAGTGCCTGGCTGTAACTTTACCGATTTGTTAGCTAACGGTTTGATTGACGATCCCTTTAATCGCGACAATGAAGCAAAATTACAATGGATCGAACAAGAAAATTGGCACTATCGAAAATATTTTGAGCTAGATGAAGAAGCGCTAGCGCACAGTGAAATGCAATTGGTGGCAGAAGGTTTAGATACCTTTTGTGAAATCTTTATCAATGGCGCTAAAGTTGCTGATAGCTGCAATATGTTTATTGGTCACAAATTTAGTTGTAAAAACCAGCTAAAAGTAGGCCAAAATTTAATTGAAATTCGCTTTCGCTCGCCCATTAAAGAAACCATGCCGCAATACTTAGCTGCGGGTTATGCCTATCCGGCAGAAAATGACAAATCTGAAGAAAAACTCAGTGTTTATTGCCGCAAAGCGCCCTGCCATTTTGGTTGGGATTGGGGCCCGAGGTTTGTCACATCTGGTATTTGGCGAGATATTTATTTACAGCCAGTGGCACCAGCAAAGATTGAAGATCTCTATTTCAGTATCCAACATCTATCGGATGAGCTTGCTGAGTTTTCGTTTCAACTTGAAACCGCTGCCATGGAAACATTTGAAGGGCAAATGCATATTAAGTGCAAACAAGCTCCCGAACTTAATCAGGTTGTAGACTTAACTATACCGGCAGTTAAAGATCATCAAAAAAACACCTTAGTTGCTATCAATTTTAGTCTCGACGCTCCCCAAAAATGGTGGCCCAATGGTTTGGGAGAAGCGTTTTTATATCACTTCACATTTGAACTTGTGTCTAATGAACAGGTTGTTTCTTCACTCGAACAAAAAGTGGGTTTAAGAACACTCGAAGTGGTTAATGAAAAAGACCCTGATGGTGAATGTTTTTATCTAAAAGTAAATGGTCATAGAGTGTTTATGAAAGGCGCCAATTACATTCCAGCTGATAGTTTCATTCATCGAGTGACTCCAGAAAAACACCAAGCGTTTTTTGCTGCAACCCAACAAGCCAATATGAATATGTTACGGGTGTGGGGCGGCGGTGTGTATCAAGACGACCATTTCTATCAGTTAGCCGATGAACATGGCATTTTAATCTGGCAAGACTTTATGTTTGCCTGCACTTTGTATCCGGCTGATGATGCCTTTATAAAAAATGTGCAACAAGAAGCCAGTTACAATATCCGCCGCTTACGTAATCATCCATGTATTGCACTTTGGTGCGGAAATAATGAAGTTGATATGGCTATCAAACATTGGGATTGGCCAGAAAAGTTTGGTTACAGCGAACCACTGTTTGAGCGCTTAAAAACTGACTATAAAAAGTTATTCGAAAGCTGCCTGCGGGAAGCCGTTTTAGAGCATGACCCGCAACGTTTTTATTTACGTTCGTCACCGATAGGATCTTGGGAGTCTGATGAAGATCATATTGGTAATCATCATTATTGGGGCGTTTGGCATGGTGAAGAGCCCTTTAGTGAATATCAAAAACGTATTCCTCGTTTTATGAGCGAATATGGCTTTCAGTCATTTCCTTTACTTTCATCGGTGCAAAAATTCACTGCTGAACAAGATCAGCATTTGGGTTCTGCAGTGATGCAAATACATCAAAAACACCCAAGGGGAAATAACTTAATTAATAGTTATTTAGAACAAGAGTTTAAGTCACCTAAAAACTTTGAAAGTTTGCTTTATATTAGCCAAGTGCAACAGGCTCTAGGCTTAAAATTAGCCTTTGAAGCCCATAGGCAAGCCATGCCATTTTGTATGGGAACTTTGTATTGGCAGTTAAATGACACTTGGCCAGCGGCATCTTGGTCGGGTATTGATTATTATGGAAAATGGAAAGCTTTACATTATCAAGCCAAACGTAGTTTCGCCGAACAAGTGTTAGTGATTAACCATGATGAACAGACTTTAACGATTAACTTAGTATCAGACCAACTTACTGCTTTTACTGGGCAACTTGAATTAGCTATTGTGGATTTTTCTGGAAAATCACTTTGGTCTGATGCCCAAGAAATACAAGTTAAAGCGAATACTAGCCAACAAGTATTTAGTGCGCCTACAACTCAGTTATTAGGCAAAATTGATATGACGCAAAGTGTGTTTATTGCCAAAGTCAGCACCTTAGACGGAACACATTGTTATTGTGATAATGCTTACTTCTTTGTGCCAAATAAACAGCTGCTGTTACAACCAACACCGCTCAATATTGTTGGAAAAATACAACACAATGAATTGCAGTTAACCCTTTCAGCCTCACAGGTTTTGCGTCAAGTTTACTTAGACATTCCTTTAGAAACGGCGAACTTTAGTGATAACTTTTTTGACCTAATACCCGGTCAAACAAAAACTGTGAGCGTTTCTTTAGCTAATAGTGAATCATACAATGTTGAGTCTTTAATAGAGCAACTTACCTATATGTCTCTGTATGACAGTTTTACTGAGCAACTAAGTCAGGCGAATAGTTTCAGAGTGGGAAGCAGTTAATGAATTTGAGTTGGATTGATATTGTTATTATTGCTCTATATTTGAGCTCTGTGTTGCTGCTTGGTTTATATATATCGAAACGAGCCAGTACCGACTTAGACAGTTACTTTTTGGCTGGTAAACGTATCCCTTGGTGGGCGTTAGGTGTATCTAACGCGTCAGGCATGTTCGATATTGCTGGCACTATGTGGCTAGTTTCAATGTGTTTTGTGTATGGACTTAAAGGCGCTTGGTTACCTTGGATATGGCCAATATTCAACCAAATATTTTTGATGGTGTACTTATCGGTGTGGTTAAGGCGTTCCAATGTATTGACCGGTGCAGAATGGCTTAAAACCCGCTTTGGCAGTGGTAAAGGGGCAGAGATGTGTCACTTAATTGTGGTCATTTTTGCTGTAGTCAGTGCTATTGGTTTTATCGCTTATTCGTTTAAAGGTATAGGTAAATTTTCTGAAATATTCTTTCCCTGGGATATATCACCTGACGTTTATGCGCTCATCATTTTTGCTGTTACCACTATATATGTAGTCAAAGGTGGCATGTACAGCGTGGTGTTCACTGAAGTATTACAGTTTGTCATTATGACTATAGCAGCTGTTGCTGTGGGCGTTATTGCGATTTATGCCGTGAGTCCTGAGCAAATTGCGGCGGCTACTCCCGAAGGCTGGGGTAACTTGTTTTTTAGTTGGCATTTAGACCTAAACTGGACTGGTGTGATAGATAGTGTGAATGACAAGATCCAAAATGATGGCATGGAATTGTTTGGATTAATGGTAATGATGATGTTGTTCAAAGGTATTCTATCCAGTATGGCGGGGCCTGTACCTAACTATGATATGCAACGAATTTTGGCCACTAAAACCCCCAAAGAAGCCGCAAAAATGAGTGGTTTGGTTTCTTTAGTGATGTTTTTTCCTCGTTATATGATGGTCACTGGTTTATCAGTGTTGGCGCTAGTGTATATGGGACCCGACATTCAGGCTCAAGGTGAACACTTTGATTTTGAACAAATTTTACCTTATGCCATCAATAATTTTGTACCTGTTGGTTTAACAGGCTTATTGATTGCCGGATTACTCGCGGCCTTTATGTCGACCTTTGCTGCCTCGGTAAACGCCGCACCCGTGTATATAGTCAACGACATCTTCAAACGTTATTTCAAACCTAACGCGGACAACGCAACCTTAATAAAAATGAGTTATTTAGTTTCTTGTTTACTAGTCATTATTGGGGTGTGTTTAGGCCTAATGTTAGAGAGTATTAATGAAATTATGCAGTGGATATTTGCCGCGTTATTTGGTGGTTATGCTGCTGCTAACTTGCTCAAGTGGCATTGGTGGCGCTTTAATGCCTATGGATATTTTTGGGGCATGTTGGCTGGACTAATTGGCTCACTTGTATTGCCCTTAGTGTTGCCTGATGTGCAACCTCTGATGGCATTTCCTTTACTTCTATTGGCAGGTTTAGTGGGTTCTGTTGTGGGAACACTAATGACCCCAGCAGAATCGGACGATGTGTTATGTCAATTTTATCGTCAAGTTAGACCTTGGGGATTTTGGACACCTATACGCAACAAAGTGATACAACAAGATCCAAATTTTATTGATGACAGTAATTTTGGTCGCGACAGTATTAACGTAGTAGTAGGCACAATTTGGCAATTGACCTTAGTCATTATGCCTATTTATTTAGTGGTACAGCAGTGGTGGCCAATGTTAGGTGCATTTGCAGTAATGGCAGTTACCACTTGGTTTTTAAAGAAAAATTGGTTAGATAAGTTGGAAGAATCATGATTAAAACAGTAGTAAAGGGTTGTCTAGTAGTATCGCTAGTATTAGGTGCAACAGGTTGTGCAAATGAGTCAACTAACGCGGTTAAAAGCGCTGTTGTGAAGGACAAGGCAACCTCTTTAGAAAATCTAGAATACGTCAACCCTTTTATCGGTACTGGCGGCCATGGGCATACCTTTCCTGGCGCAGTAGTGCCTTTTGGTATGGTGCAACTTAGTCCGGATAATCCTTCCAAAGGTTGGGACTGGACTTCTGGTTATCATTATTCAGACAATCAGCTGTTAGGTTTTAGTCATACTCATTTGTCAGGAACAGGCGTAGGCGATCTACTGGATATATTAGTGATGCCGTTTCGCGGAGACTATCAAAAGCGCCTCGATAATGAGCTAAAACGTGTTGTCAGCACTTATAGCCATGACCAAGAAACCGCAAGCCCTGGTTATTATTCAGTTGTACTACCTGAAGAAAACGTCAGTGTTGAACTGACAGCTACTGAACGCACAGGTATGCATAGATATCAGTTCTCAGGTGATGAGCCCGCTAAAGTACTGATTGATTTGGGGTACGCCCAGAACTATGACAAAGCCGTTTCGACCTTTATGCGCGTGGTAGATGACACAACTTTAGTGGGTTATAGGATCTCAACTGGCTGGTCTGACTTTCAACCCACCTATTTTGTTGCCAAATTTAATCGCCCTTTTACGCACCAGTATTATTTAGAGGGCAAACCTTTTTTTGGTAGCGCACCAATAAAAGGTGACACCATCAATCGGCCTAAAACTGAGGTGGTTTTAAACTTCGGCGACCTCTCAAATAAACCCTTAGTGGCTAAAGTTGGCCTGTCTTACACTAGCATTAAAGGTGCAGAAAAAAATCTAGCTGCAGAAGTAAAAGACTTTGATTTTGATAGCATAAAACAGTCCGCAGAAAATTTGTGGGCCAAACAACTAAACAAGTTTAAAGTCACTGATCCTAACGAAGAAACCAAAACCAAGTTTTATACTGCCCTTTATCATTCCTTTTTAGCACCTCAAACATTCAATGATGTAGACGGTCAATATTTTGGTGCGGATGGTTCAAGCCACAACAGTCAGGATTTTAAGCGTTATACCCTGTTTTCTTTATGGGATACGTTTCGAGCACTACACCCCTTGCTCACTATTAGTGATGGTGGACGTGTGCATGACATGGTTGAATCTTTGTTAGCTTTTTATGATGAAACAGGTTTATTGCCAACCTGGGATCTGATGTCAAACGATACTGATGTGATGATTGGTTACCATGCAGTGCCCGTTATTGTAGATGCTTATTTAAAAGGCTTAACAGATGCCGATCCCGAAAGAATATTTGCTGCGGTTAAAGCCTCTGCCATGCAAAATCAATTTGGTGTCGACACTTTCCGCGAATACGGATATATCCCTTCTGAACTTGAAGTCGAAGCCGTGTCGAAAACCCTAGAGTATGCCTTTGATGATGCAGCAATTGCTGCTTTAGCCAAAAGCTTAGGCAAAGATGACGAATACGAATATTTCAGTCAGCGAGCAAATGCATATAAAATATTGTTCGACAAAAGCACCAGTTTAATGCGTGGCAAAGACAAAAATGGCGACTGGGTTAAAAACTTCAGACCCACCTATGTTGATCACCGCAACACCGATTATACCGAAGCCAATGCTTGGCAATACACTTGGTTTGCCCCTCATGATGTAGAAGGTTTAATCGAGTTATTTGGCGGGGAAAAACCATTTGTCGAAAAACTAGATACCTTATTTAGTATGAGCTCTGAAATGGAAGGCTCAGTTGTTTCACCGGATATTTCTGGCTTGATTGGTCAGTATGCTCATGGTAATGAGCCTGTGCACCACGTTCCTTATATGTACAGCTATGCCAATCAGAAATGGAAAGGCGAAAAGCGCATTATTGAAATTCGCGACACTATGTATCGTAACCATGTTGATGGTTTGGCAGGCAATGATGACTTAGGTCAAATGTCAGCTTGGTACGTGTTCAGTGCGATTGGCTTTTATCCAATGAATCCTTTTTCTGGTGAATATGTGTTTGGCACACCTGAGTTTCAACAAGTGGATATCCAACTTGAAAATGGCAAGATATTCAGTGTTAAACAACAAGGTTCACGCTCTGCTGCCACGCCTTATGTGAAGCAAATTAGACTAAACGGCACAATCACTGATCTTCACAGCTTAAGTCATAAAGATTTACTAGCAGGCGGTGAATTGGTCTTCGAGTTTTAATCTATTTTACCAAGGTGCACGTTATCAATATGCAGCACCTCAAAACTAAATGGCCGATTTAGGCCCCCTCAACGAGGGGGCTGCGAGTAGGACAATCTCTAGTTTATATGCCGTGTCATCACGGCATATTATTTAATCATCCTGTTTTGTATATTTTATCAACTGCAAAATGTGTAAATGGAAAAACCATGACGGATCAATCAAGCAAAGCCCTCAAAACCTGGGGATTATTAGTAATATTATCTATCGCTTTACTGAGTGCTGGGTTGCTTCTTAACGATAATGAAAAACAGTACGCAATTGTTAGTTCTCCAGACTCCGGCATTAGGCTCGAATTTAAAGTTATTAGCGGCAAACCTCACTATCGTGTATTTAACCAAAACGTAGAAATAATAAGTTATTCAGCGCTAGGGTTTGATTTTAATAATCAAGAGCCACTAAAAAATAATTTACAGGTGACGGACACAGTCATCAACGAGTTCAAAGAACAGTGGCAACGCCCATGGGGGCAGTCTAAAACAGCGTTAAATCACTACCAACAACTCACAATCACCTTGGATGAGAAAAGTAACCTACAGCGGCAACTTATCATCGAATTTAGGGTATTTAACGATGGTCTTGGGTTTCGCTACCAGCTACCAGATCAACCCAACTTGCAACAATTTGAAATAACCTCAGAAAATACTGAATTTTCTCTGGTCGGCGACCCAACCAGTTGGTGGATACCCCAAGATTTTGAAAGTTACGAATCGCAATATCGTGAAACACCATTGTCCAAAGTAGAAGCGGTTAACACCCCTATTACCATGCAAAATGAAGAAGGTACTTTTATCAGTATCCATGAAGCCGCACTGACTAACTATGCGGGTATGACGCTGAAAAAAAGTGTTTTAACCAATACTTTGGTAAGTGATTTAGTGCCTTGGCCTGATGGTATAAAAGTAAAAGGTCAAACCCCATTTCAAACGCCATGGCGCACTATACAGTTAGCAAAAACTGCAGGCGACCTGATTACTTCTGACCTGATTGAAAACCTCAATGAAGCTAACATGCTAGAAAATGCCTCTTGGATTACCCCGATGAAATACATCGGCATTTGGTGGGGCATGCATATGCGTCAATACACATGGGAAGCAGGCCCTAAACATGGAGCAACAACAGCCAATACCAAAGAATATATCGATTTTGCCAGTAGCCACGATATCAAAGGGGTGTTAGTAGAAGGATGGAATAAAGGATGGGAAACTTGGCATACGGGTCTTAATGTTCAAGATTTTACGCAAGCTTATGACGACTTTGACTTAAAAGCAGTCACCGAATACGCAAAATCAAAAGGGGTAGACTTAATCGGACACCATGAAACTGGTGGCAACATCCCCATGTATGAAGAACAGATAGAACAAGCCTTTCAGTTGTATAACCAGATGGGCGTGACGGCCATAAAAACAGGTTATGCAGGGAAAATGACACCTGAAGGTGTACATCACCACGGCCAACAAATGGTCAACCATTATCGTATGGTGCTTGAATTAGCAGCCAAATACAAAATCATGCTCAATGTACACGAACCGATCAAACCAACGGGCATTCGCCGCACATACCCTAATATGATGACACGGGAAGCCGGTCGTGGCATGGAGTGGAATGGCTGGAGTGATGGTAACTCACCAGAACATACATTAATGTTACCTTTTACACGATTGTTAGCTGGTCCAATGGACTATACACCTGGCATATTCAACATTCAGTTTGACCCGCAAAAGCAATACAGGGTACACACCACCTTAGCACGGCAACTTGCCCACTTTGTCACTCTGTATAGTCCTATGCAAATGGCCTCTGACATGATTGAAAATTATCAAAACCAAGCAGCTTTTACCTTTATCGAAAAAGTCCCTGTCGATTGGGATGAAACCTTGGTTATTAACGCAGAAATTGGTGATTTTCTAACAATTGCTAGACGTAATAACAAGAGTTGGTTTATCGGCAGTATGACTGATGAAGACCCAAGAGAATTATCTATTCCTCTTCACTTTTTAGGCCAAGGGCAAGAGTATATTGCCACTATATATGCAGATGCCAAAGACACCGACTTTGTTAACAATCCGACGGCGATAGAGATCACTCAAGTCTTAGTTAAAAAAGGCGATCTGATACCAGCCATTATGACTAGTGGTGGTGGGCAGGCAATCGCCATCGAACCGATTACCGCTGCCAATCAATTGCATTTAACGCAAATTAAAGATTACCAGCAACAAGTTAAAGGACGACTTGCAGAGTTTGAACAAGGTAGTCGTTATGGTGAAATTAATAAAGTACAACACTTAGCGGTTAATAAAGAAATAATACTGAATACCGAATATGATGCCGGCTATTCAGGTGGAGGCATGTCAGCTTTGGTGGATGGCATTCGCGGTAATCCTGACTACAAAACACTGTGGCAAGGTTACAGAATGCAAGATTTAGATGTAACAATTGACCTCCAACAACAGCAACTTGTTAAACAAATTGATATTGGGTTTCTACAAAGTATTTTGCATTCAATACTACTACCTAGTGAAGTGCATTTTCAGATATCCACTGATGGCCATAATTATCTGACAGTAGGTCAATCAGAATACAACACACAAAAAGGGCAGCCCGATTTTCAAATCAAAAACTTTAGTGCATCATTTTCCGCGCAACCAGTACGTTACATTAAAGTGACAGCAAAAAATATTAATGCTCTACCTGATTGGCATATCCGCCCAGGCCAAGAATCATTTATTTTTTCTGATGAAATTCAAGTACATTGACGGTCAGTGGAAAACATTCCCAAATGAATATCTCATCATTTTGCAAAAGCAATTAACAACAATTAACAAGACACCCATCGCAAATAACTAAAAAGTTAAAATTGGTAAAATTAACAAGACACCCATCGCAAATAACTAAAAAGTTAAAATTGGGGCATTGTAAATATTTCTAATATTTGGGAGTTAGACCCTTACGATCTAGCCTTTATCGCAGCGTGTCAGGTGGCCAACAATAAGCTCTACGAAGCAACAGCCAATAACTCAGCGAACGCATGCTCAAGGCTGGATTTCCAATTAGAATCTAAGGAGCGGATATAAGCAGTCATTCTGGTGAGTGTCTTTGTAATAGTTGGTTTGTAATAGTTTGTAATATTCGTAGGCGAGTGGCTTAGTAGGTGAGGAAAACATAATTAATCCTGACTGGACGGAAATGCAAGAGACATTAGGTCGACTGTTGAAAGCCGTCAAGGATTGAGAAAAGAAGTCAACTAGCAACAAAGATTGGATAATTAAGTCGTAACTATAAGTTGTGGCTTAATTATTTAATGTTGGTGTTGGCGGTCCTACATATCACCAAACCAAGTTTGTTGAAGCCTTTCATAAACACCATTTTCCTTAAGGGTTAGCATTGCTTGGCGAATTTTATTGAGACTTTCAGGATTGGTATTTTTGTTTGCTGCAATGCCCAATTCGGTTTGTCTGGTTATAAACACTTGTTTAAATTGGTCTGGACTAAACCCGAGCATTTTAGCTGCCACAAAAAAACCAACGTCATTGTTATAATTTAAGTCGACTCGGCTTAGATTAAGCATTTTGATGCACTGTTCTTGATGTTCGACTATAACCACGTCATCAGTATTATTGGGAAAAATATTCAAGGTTGTTATGGATACATCACCTCTAGGCAAGGCTATGGAGTATTTATGGACATCTTCTAGGGAATTAATAGTGATATCTTTTCTATCTCTAAGGGCAAACACCCCTTCATTGACTAAATAAATAGTATCCACCCAGGTATACAACTTATCTCTTTCAGGTGTTTTTGCCATAGAAAACAACACACTGTTGGCTTGCTCAGCAACTATGCTTTGTGCTCTTACCCAAGGAACGGCTATATATTCCACTTCAATTTGAGTGAGCTTTACAATTTCTTTAAACAATTCAACTGAAAACCCAGTGTGGCCCTTTTCTTCATCTAATATTTGAAAAGGAGGGTATTCAGCTATGTATACATGTAATGGTGCGCTGTTTGCCGATGCACTATATGATGCAGAATGAGTAAAAAAGCAGATAAAACATAAAATTGTACGTATCAAAACTTTGATTTCACCTTAAAAAACGATTCAAAAAGCTGGCTTATGGATTACTTTGTATTTGCAACTTTAATGGTCGTATACAACTGGCAAATAATATTACCTGAGTTAAAAATATTAGCAATTAACAACACTCTCAGCGCAATTAACTAAAAATTTAAAATTGGGGGATATTGTATATATCTTGCTTTCTGAATGTATTGTCAGATAAGTTTAATGGTATTAAATTATATAAGACGAGTAATAAATTAGTTAGAAAGCTGATAATATTTGAGTGGCCTTTTTCAGTGAATTGTAAATCTCAAAATAGGTTGATTTTTAAAGGGATAATCTCTTTAAAGGACACTTGTCCCTGAATTATATTACATTATGTAAAACTGTAAGTTAGACACCGTTTATACCCATGACTAATCAATAGAGCCTAGATAAGTAATTTGATATGGGCGTATTTCTGATGTCTGATTATATGAACTCGCCCCGAGATTGTTAAGGAATCCTAATTGTTTAAATATGCGCTTTTTTTCACCACTTGGTCTTTGGCTTTTAGCTGCCTAGCAATTGACTCAGACACAACAACAAAGCAGAAGCCTAATATCATTGTGATTATGGCTGATGATCAAGGAAAATGGGCAATAGGTCCTCTAGCTGGTGGGGGAGAAGGAGTTAATACTCCCAATCTAGACTATATCGCTAATCAAGGTGTCGTATTTAATAATGCTATGACACCTTCACCCGTATGTTCGCCTGCCAGAGCCAGTTTTCATACAGGTAAAATGCCGTCACAACATGGCGTGCATGATTTTCTTGGTGAAGATACAAAATATGATGCGAATTGGCTAGAAGGGGAAGTATTACTTTCTGAACGAATGAAATCTCAAGGGTATCGAACCGCGTTATTAGGAAAATGGCATGCTACGACGGATAGCAAAATTCCTCAACCAGGGTTTGATCAATGGCTAAGTTATGATGCCCTTAAAGCTGGTTGGCAGAATCAATATCAACATAGTGGCAAAGTATTATTTTCCGAAAATGGTAAAAATGTTAGTTATCAAGGGGTTCAAGCTGGGTATTTAACTCATAAAGCAATAGATTTTATTGATGAATCAAAAGATCAACCTTTCTTCATTAACCTAAATTTTGTAGAGCCTCATGCGCCATTTGAAGGTTTACCTGAAAGGCTTGTAGCACAATATCGTAATAAAGCCGTTGACCTCATTCGGGCAGGTAGTTTTTCTAGTATCGAAAATCGCAGTAATTACACTTTGGTGCCAGCAGACCATCACGAGAAACTTGCTCAATACTTAGCCGCAGTGCAGTTATTAGATGAACAAGTTGGGCGTATTATAGATGCTTTGCAAAGCAGAGATTTACTTGATAATACGATAGTTATTTATACCTCTGATCATGGCTTGTTAATGGGGCAGTATGGTTTATACGGTAAAACGAACGCAACGGATCCCAGTAATTTTTACGAAGATAATTTAAAAATACCTCTGATAGTTTATGGCGGCGGGAAGCGCTTACGTACTCAACAAACACGAGATGAGTTTGTTAGTTTAATTGATTTACATGCCACTGTTTTAGATTTTGCCAGTAATGGAGAGCAAACTGCAGAGTACGGACCAGGTCAGTCATTTTCCTCATTATTAAGGGGAGAAAGATTAGTAGACTGGAAACGGTTGCATATTGCCGAGCGTGGCAATGCCCGCATGATAACTGATGGTCATTGGAAGTTGGTTCGTTATTATCAGCGTTTGGAGACTGATGCGCCCTTGGATTATTGGTATGATTTATCTAACCCCCTTGGTGAAACTCATGATGTGCCACCCCCAAGACCAGCATTAGAAAAGTTACTCATATCAGAACTTAAATCCTTCTTCACTCAATATGAAACAGCAACCCATAGTGGGCGAAAAATTTGGGAACAGCCATATCCCAATGCCGGAGCTGAAAAAATGTTGCAGTAAACAGACGATCCCCACTTTTTAGGGGCTTTTTTTACAGTAATAGTAAGCTATAAATTTTGCATCGCCACAATGCTAGTGGTCAATTATTCAAGGCCTTGGATGATTGACGTTTCGAATTTAACAAAATGCGCTTCTAATTGTGATTGGTAATAAGCTTTTTCGTTTTCTGCCAGAAATTGATGACAGTCCTCACTCATGTTTTCTTCAGTTTTTGATGTTGGCTGACAACTCTGGTTAATACTGAGGTCAGCGTAATTATGATACAAACTACGGCCACTCAAAAAGCTGTATTCAAGGGAGTTTCGAACGAAGGATTTTAATGTCGTGTATTTAAGTTTGTAGCGCTGTGCTGCAATTTGATATTCGTGAGTCAAATCAATTCTAGCAATACCTTCATCATCAGTGCTAAGTGTCACTGGGATCTGATTCGCTAAATAAAATGGTAACGGATGGTTTTTATGTGAAACACCAAGGATCACTTCATTACTGGTCAGGTTTATCTCTATTAATACCGAGGAATCTTTTAGCATTTTCAATAAGTTTTCATGCTTATTTAATTCGTAAACAATACTCACGCCGTGGCCGATACGTTTAGCTTTTGCTATCGTTACCGCATCATAAATATTATCAGTTAAATGTTGCGGTCTAACTAAGCCTAATTCTAACTCACCTGCATGCAACGATAATTTATCAGACACCTTGGGATATTTCTTTCCAAAAAGCCCTAGTAACTCCATGTGAGTTTTATACTGAAGTAAGGCTTGTAAATTGTCTTCTGGTGCGGCCATGTTCACACCTACAAATCTCTTGTCAGCATCGACTAAGCTAAAGGCTAACGCTGCTTGTGGGGCAATTGAGCCCTCAGGTAACACCCTAATAATGGTGGGTAAATAGGATATTTTTACATTGCACCCAACTTCTGGCGTTTGGCTATCGCATTTCAATAATGAGTGCATAACTGTTTCAGCATGGTTTACCTGCGTTATGACATTTTGCTGCACCTTAATCAAAGTTGGGTGTTGTAGGGCCAATTTGACTTGCTCTATTGGTTCTTTTTCTTTGAATTCATTTGCTAATGAAGCCGCTTCAAAAATACCAAATACAACTTGCAACTCTAAAGCACTAATATGTTGGCTTGCTGCTCGTTGAGCAATTTCTGCTAACATATGCCCTTCACGGCCTGAAATTGCTGCTGAAAACCTTCCAAAAGTAGCAAAAAATTGTTGGTGACCACTTTTATTACTAAGTTGATAATTTCTAACAGATAGTGCGTCAATGGCCATATTGAATAATTGAGGATCATTAACTACTTCAATAGCTGTAATGATATTAGTATTTTCTATATCACAGGTTTCGACTATAGCTAAGCGCTCTAAATCAAAACATTTATTGTCTTCAGATGCCCATTGCAAATAACTTTCAGCATAAATGGCACCATCAAAGTGAGTGTGCAAGTCAGCACCTTTTGGCATTTTTTGTAAAAACAAACGAAGTTGAACAGGATCATCGTAAAGCGTAGATAGATATCGATTTAAGGTTTCTTCTCGTTCAGTTCCTTCTGCTTGCTTGAACAGCGATGTACAAATAATAAATATCCATAAGGTGTTTATTATTAAAAATCTAGTCATTATTGGTTGCATAGAATTAACTCTTTTGTTGTTCTTTAAATCAAAAAACTAGTTTTTCAGCTCCGAATAAATTTTATATTGCGAAAAATAATCCAGCTAAAGCGGCACTCATTAAATTGGAAAGTAACCCTGCAGCAATGACTTTCCAACCAATCTTCGCTATGAAACTTTTTTCTTTTGGAACTATAGTCCCCAAAACACCGATGAGCACAGCAGGTGCTGATAAATTGGCGAATCCAGCCAAGGCGATAGTGGTAACTATTTGACTGTGTTCACCAAGTGAAGATTTGATTTCCACATAATTTGCATAGGCTACAAATTCGTTAAGGACTAGTTTTTGACCAATTAAACTACCCACTTTTAAAATCTCAGAGTCAGGTACACCAAGCAAGAAAGCGAAGGGCGCAAATATATAACTAAAAATGAGTTCTAAAGAGATATCACTAAAACCTAATAACCCTGTAAACCAACCAAGTAGTCCGTCAAACGCGGCAATTAAAGCTATTAGTGCTAACAGCATTGCGCCAACATTTAGCGCTAGCATCAATCCATTAGACGCACCTTGTGTGGCAGCTTCTATAAAATTTATAGGTTTATCTTCTTCCTCAAAATGTTCTATGTTCGTTATTTTTTGTGGCTGTTCAGTTTCTGGATATATCATCTTAGCCATTAACAGGCCGCCAGGAGCCGACATAAATGCAGCAGCTAACAGATACTTAATTTCAATCCCCATACTTGCATAGCCGACTAAAACAGCACCGGCAATCGAGGCTACTCCTCCTGTCATTAATGCAAATAATTCTGACTTAGTCATTGATGCGGCATATGGTCTCATTAAGATGAATACGTCTGAGTTGCCTACAAAAATATTCGAGGTAGCAGCCATCGATTCTACTTTACTAGTACCTAATAGTTTTTCGAAAATAAATCCAATAGCAGACACGACCCTTTGCATAATGCCAAAATAGTAGAGAACAGCTACGAGAGATGAAATGAATATTATGACGGGAAGCACATGCACAGCAAAGATAAAACCTGATTTAAAGCGCCCTATATCACCAAATAAAAAATTTATTCCTTGTGATGAATATCCAATAATGCCTGAGACGCCATTAGAAATATCCAGTAAAAATTCTTGCCCAAAAGGTATATACAACACAAATGCTGCAATCGACGCTTGAATAATGAAAGCGCCTATCACTGTACGCAAATTTATAGCTCGACGATTTTCTGAGAGTATAAATGCAATGAGAAGTAAGGTAATGATCCCTAACAATATAATGGTGAGTTGCATTGTGCTGAGCCTGTTTATAATTCTTATTGATTATTATTTGTCTGCGTCCATCAATTTACGAAACAAATCTTTAAACAAACAATCTCGTTCGATATGTTTGATAACTCTTATATGATGGCGTGTTAAGTCAAAGCTCCAAGTCAAGTTTTCGTTAAGAATTGGTGAAGACACTATTTCACTTCTAAACCACGACGGCTCTATTAGTAGACCAATGTTTGCAATATCCCAAATTACTTTACGAGACGCAAAGCCAATCCAAGGAAACGTAGGAGCAAGTTGTGCTAAATAGGTCCCTATTTTACTTGTATTGTTGAGGTAATATTGTATCTCCGGAATGGATGTCGCTAAGGTGCTCGTTGTGCCCATACACGGAAATAAGGTAAGGGCTACACCGCAATCTAATAAAAATTTGCTTGCCTCATGATCTTGCATCAAATTGAATTCTTCAGTATTTGGCCAATCGAAACTATGTCCACCTAACCAAATAACATGAATTTTATCTTTAATTTTAGGCTCTAAGGCGATCGCATTAGCGATATTAGTTGGTGCTGCTATGCAAACAACTTGAAGAGTTTCATCACAGTTTAAAGCGCGACTAATTAAATCATCTACTGCGTTGCTATGCTGCTGTGGTGCTTTTGAATAATACTCTGTCGACCCTTTATAAACCGAAGGTTTTTGAGCTATTGTCAGTTTATCAAGCACTCGGTTAATTTCGTCGTAACTCAAATTCATGCCATCTTGGGGAGCCGATACGCATCTACTTGATTGTTCGGATTGGCTAAAAAAGCTATTTGTATAGGGCGCAGCATATATTGCTTGTACATCCAACCGTTCAGGATGTAGCAATGCCCAAGCTATGGCAAATTGGTCATCTACTTCATTAAAAGCATCGCTATCAATTACTACTGGAATTTTTCTATCTACTGGGATCTCTAGATTATCCATACGCGTCTTAAATAAAAGATGGTTGTTATTGTTCACTTTATTTTCGCTCAAATGATTAACTGTTTGTCAGAATAAAACCTGCACAAATTATGAAACCAGTATCCGTCAAAGCATGATAAAAGTACAATATTTAATTAAACGTTTAACTTGTTTTTGTGTGTGGCGGAATTTGTGGTTTTTGTCATCTTGTTAGCTTTTACCTACTAATTTACGTATTTATAACGAAATTTTAACTATTTTTTCATTTTGTTTATTGGCAGGTTTATAGGGATTTATTTTGACAAAAAATAAATAATGTGTATTTTAATTAAACGTTTTACTACGCCTCTAAATGTCTAATAGGAAAAATAATATGAAAACCAATAAACTACAAAAGTTTGCAATAGGGGCAGTTGTAAGTGCAGTTGCTATGTCATTGCATGCACAAGAAAGTGAAACAGAAAAGAAACTTGGCTTGGAAGTTATAAGCGTAACGTCTCAAAAGAAAGTTGAGAATGTGCAAAAGGTGCCAATTGCTATTTCAGTTGTCAGCGAAGAGATGCTGAATGTATATACTTCATCTGGTGATGATATTCGATTTCTGAATGCCCGTATCCCCAGTGTGGTAGTCGAATCTTCTTTGGGTCGAACATACCCTCGTTTTTTTATTAGAGGATTTGGAAACACAGATTTCCGTACAAACGCTTCTCAACCAGTAGAGCTTGTTATAGATGAAATAGTGCAATCTAACCCAAATTTAAAAGGATTCCCCGCATTCGATTTAGAACGAATTGAAGTATTGAAAGGCCCTCAAGGGACATTGTTTGGTCGAAATACACCTGCTGGAATAGTTAAACTTGATACCAAAAAGCCGACCGAAAACTTTGATGCCTATTTTAAGGCCGGTGCAGGTACGTTCAATCAGTTGAACTTGGAAGGCGCTATTGGAGGTGCTCTGATTGACGACAAACTTTCTGGTAGATTCTCTGCAACTAGTCAAACTAGGGATGACTATGTTGATAACGGTTTTACCGGTGAGAAAAACGCTCTTGGAGGGTATGACGATGTTGCTATGCGAGGTCAATTATTGTGGACGCCTATCGATGATTTAAAAGTGCTCTTTAATTACCATCATAGAGACTTAGATGGGACCGCCACTATTTTTTATGCCGGAGCAATTGATGAAGGAACTCAAGGGTTTTCTGATGATTTTGATCGCGAAGAGGTATTTCAAGACGGTGAAAATATACAAACAGTGAAACAAAATGGCGGATCAATTCGAGTTGACTACGACTTAGATTCAACCACTTTCACTTCAATTACGGCTATAGAAAATGTAACTATGTTTTCTCGAGGGGATGTTGATGGTGGTTTTGGTTGCGGTTTTTGTGGAACAGAAAACGGACCAGGATTTGTACCCTTTTCAGTTGAAACTAGTGGCGACAATGATATAGAGCAGTTGACACAAGAGTTTAGGTTAGCGAGTAATAATTGGGATGTCTTTAATTTCCAAGCTGGCTTCTTTTACTTTGATGAGACTATCGACAGTGAAGAATTGGCATACGATTCAGTTTTTGACGCTGGCGCGATCACTGAAAACGTACATATAAAACAAGATAATACCAGTTTTGGTGTTTTTGGTAGTGTCACTTACGAAATTGCTGAAGATTTATCAGTGATTGCAGGTGCCCGGTATTCCTCAGACGAAAAAGATTTTTCTGCGGTGGGGATTTTTCCTGTTGCTGAAGGGTTTAGTGATAGCACTGATGTTTCAAAAGTTAGTTGGGATTTAGCCGTTAACTATGAGCTGCAAGATGATGTCATGGTATACGGACGTTTAGCTAAAGGATTTAGAGCCCCATCAATTCAAGGCAGTACTACCTTTATTACTACTGTGGATTCAGAAGAATTAGTATCAATAGAAGCCGGTATTAAAACAACCTTGTTAGATGACCGTATTAGATTAAATGCTGCGGTTTACAGGTTTGAAGTAAGCGACCAACAGCTTACTGCGGTTGGAGGCGGTGATAATGAAACGCGTTTGTTAAATGCCGATAAAACTTTAGGGCAAGGGGTTGAAGTTGAGTTTGAATTTGCTGCTACCGAAAACTTAATGTTAAGTGCCGGCGCTAGTTATAATGATACTGAAATTCAAGATGAAGATTTAGGCGTTCCCCATTGTGGCGTGCCAAACTGTACAGTTTTAGATCCAATTATCAGTGAAGGTATTGCTGGTATTGACGGAAACAGTTTACCTCAAGCTCCAAAATGGATTGGGAATTTCACTGCCAGATACTCTGTTCCCGTTCGAGGCGGAGAAGTATATGCTCTAACAGATTGGGCTTATAAAAGTGAAACTAGTTTATTTTTATATGATTCAGTAGAGTATACGGCTGAAAGCGCTTTGGAAGGTGGAATACGTATCGCCTACCGTAGTAATTCTGACTACGAGGTGGCTTTTTATGGAAGAAACATTATGGATGAGCAAGTTGTGACTGGTGCATTAGATTTTAATAATTTTGCGGCTATTGCAAATGAACCTAGAACATTTGGTGTAGAATTTCGAATGAATTTTTATTAAAAATAAAAAGTTAAATAACAATTTGTTTTTATAGTAATAAAGGGCGTTTACGCCCTTTATTTTTACTCTAGATAGCATGATAAGCTGTGTTATTACATGCTAGTTTTCTTAAAAAGTATCTAAACTTATGGCAAACAATAAATCTGTCGCAAAAATAAAAGCGCCCACTTTGAAAGACGTGGCAAGAGAGGCTGGCGTTTCAATTGCCACAGTGTCTCACGCTGTTAATAATACCGGTTCGATGAGTGCAGAAGTTAAAAAGAAAGTACAAAAAATAATAACAAAACTGGGCTATCAGCCAAATAAAGCTGCGCGCTCAATGAGAACGGGCAAAAGTATGACCATTGGTTTAATTTTACCTGATTTCCGTTACCCTTTATTTCCTGCTATCGCTAGAGAAGTAGAGATAGCGGCAAGTAAATTTAATTACTCGGTTATTTTTGTTAATAGTTATGCTGACAATCAAACAGAAAAAGACTGTTTTCAAAGAATGTTGCAAATGGGTGTCGATGGCATCATTTGGTTTCCAGGAAGTCAAGAAGATACCGTACCAAACGCGGCCAAGAATATTCCAATCATTGTGCTAGATAGAGATCTTGCTAGCTATGATGTGTCTATCCCAAATCACTATCAAGGTGGAAAACTCCAAGCTGAATATTTACTTTCTTTGGGACACAAACATATAGGCATTATTTCAGGGCCTTTAATTGCAGATAATATGACTTTGAGGGTAGATGGAGCAAAGCATGTTATTGAAAAAGCGGGCTTAAAGTTACAATGGATTTGTGAGACTGGGTTTCATGATTTATCCCCTGAAGCCATTCAGAATATCCTTAACAAAGACGTGACCGCCATTATTGCTGGTGATGATATGATCGCTATTAACATTTACACAGAACTCGAAAAACTCGATATAGACGTGCACAAATCAGTTTCTATCATTGGATTTGATAATATCGCATGGGCTGATATCGTTAAACCTTCGTTGACGACTATACACATACCGTTAGAGGTACTCGCTGCTGATGCAATCGATATGCTGTTAGCGCGGATAGAAAACCCTGATATTCCAAGAAAAAAACGTGTGGTTGATGTTTCGTTAGTTCCGCGTAACTCAGTGTTTAAAATGGATAGTTAATTATTTAACTCCATCGTTTAAATCCCCCTTCTTTTTTAAACAAGCTTACAGACAAGTTAATTAATATTGCGACTAACTCTAACGTTAAGATAGTCAGGGTAAGCATTATTTGAGCTACCCTGAACTATCTAAAAGGAACAAGTTTGTAATTAGGGTAGGGGAATATTCATTAATTTAATCATTAAAAGTTCAAGTTTCTGAACGTCGACGGTGAATACTACTGTTTCTTTTCTCTCTCCAATATCAGGTTGATAGCCTTCAGCCCATGAAAGTGTGTCTCCATAACTAGCCCCAAATTCTGTCATCACATCAACATATAAGTCTTCAGAATTATCTATAACCGACGGATCAATATAAACAGCAGATGCTATTTCATCCCAAAGAGGGAAGTTTGGTTCGACATTTCGAATAAGCCGAGTCATTGTGTTATCGCGCTGAGACATTGCATTTATTAATCCTGGGCTAAGTTGAGTAGCAGTAGAAGGGTCAACTGGCACCATGACTATTTTTTTCCATGGAGCTCTTAGGGCTATGGAAGCTGCTTCTGGATCCCATCGAAAATTGAATTCTCGACGTGGAGTATTCCCAAACTCTCTAGCGAAATCACTTGCTGCTTTATTGTTGAGTGTTTGGCGAGGATTTAAGCTACCGCCCATGTAAACTAACTCTTTTGCTAAACTAGCAAATTCAGGATCCAAGCTTTGTGCAAGCGCAATATTAGTCATGGGGCCTGTTGCCAAAATTGTAATTTCACCTGGGAATTCTCTTACTTTTCTAATTAAAAAATTCGCCGCTAGTTCATTAGACGGTTTAGTTGTGGGGTTACCCTCACTTAAATCAGGTACTTCATCCCATACATGATATTTTGGTAAACTTTGATCGGTTTCTTCCATCCACTTTTGATGCCAAGCACCTTTCCAAGTTAAATTACCATATAGTTTTTCCCATAACTCTGTCGATTTTTCATTGTTCAGCAAGGGATAAATTGCACCTGGAATAACCGGTATGTCAGATCGGTTTGCCAACTCTAGCCATCTCAAAGCTTTCGCGACATTGGCATCTCGCCACTTGTTTCCCGATACTATAGTTACACCAACAACTTCTATTGTGGGATCTTGAATTAGCATCCATTGCGCGATTGCAAATCCATCTTCGTCTATTATCACTTTACGTTTATTATTTGCATGTGATACTGGTGCCAGGATCAACAAAATAAGTACAAAAAGTAAATGACACATTAACGCTCTTTTATTCGTATTATTAGCTAACATATTTTCCTCTTTAGGTGTATTTAGCTAAGTGATTATGCATAGATTACGCCAGTAAATTACGTTCTAGAATCACTAATATTGCTTAGATTTTAATCCAAATTAATTTTACCTCTTGTGGTTTGCACGAAGCATGACCATTTGGTCAGTATGCTGCACCAATTTGTTACAAGTAATTGAGATATAAAAGAATATTTTAAAAAAGAGTTACGTTTAATGAGCGAGCAATAGGGTAGAGAGGGACAGTGTTGTTGATCTCGAGACGTTAACATTGATCTAATGGTGTTTAATAAAATGTACCATGAATTAAAAAGTCATTGTCACTGAAAAGTTGATGGTTTTCTCAGCAACTATGCTTAGCGCTCTTACCCAAGGAACTGCTATATATTCCACCTCAATTCGAGTGAGCTTTACAAACAATTCAACAGCAAACCCAGTGTGGCCCTTTTCTTCATCTAATACTTGAAAAGGAGGGTATTCAGCTATGTAGACATTATTGCGTTGGGGCCTGCGAAGGGCTTAATTTCAATTTACTAAAAGTAACTTGAGTGTAATCACCATTAGCTTTGTCCGTTTTCCAATCACCTGTACCTGCACAACCTGCGTACCAAGTCGTGCCAGAAGTTTCTTTTGTGCTGCACTGGTTATATGCGCCAGCTTTAAAATAGAGAGAGTCGGCGACATAACCAAGGCGGTGATCGAGTTCATCAACATTGCCATAGGCATCGAGGTTATTAGCGAGATTAATCGAGTACTTCACATCATCTTTACCTGCAGCACTGAAGGTAAGATGCATAGTATTTTGGTGTACATTAATGGTGTAACTAAATCCTTCACCCAAAGCTATGCCTGTGTCACCTGGCTCAGTTGGGTTTTCCCAGGTATTTCCCCAAACTGGATAGCTAATGTCGGTGCGATTAGGATCATCTTTGGACAAGTTACGCTCATAGTTCCAAAACACCGAGCCTTTTTCATGATCCGGCCATTTTTTGTAAAAGATTTTAATGGGCTCATTACCCCAACCAAATCCCAGATTTTTGGCAATTAAATCGTTATCTTTAACCCCATGAATTTGCCCAACTACAACCGAATATGCTGCGGGGGTATTAGTTTGGCCAGCACGAAGCGCAACATGGTCTACTTTTAAAGTTGCCTGCATTTTACCACCAACCGCTGCAAATCTTTCTGAAAGTGGGTGTGCGGCTATAGCAAAGTTGTTGCCGGCGTACTTGGTTTTGATATTTTTATTAGAGCCACGGATCATCTGACGTAATTCACTGCGAGTGTTGGTTGAGTTTGCTGAGGTAATGGCTTTGTTGGGAGCCACAAATACCATACCGCCGTTTGCATCTAGATAGAAAAAGTCGGGATGCGCATAGTTTTGAATGTCCTCTACGCTGACCTCGTCAATTTTACCGTCATTATCTAAATCTTCTGGGAGGGTGATCTTCCAGTGAGATAAATCAAATTGAGATGCAGGCATCATCGCTTTATTGGTTGATGAATTGGTTGTCGTAGTGCTGCTGCCAACTCCCGAACATGCCACTAAAAGCGTTACTGATAATGGGAATATGGCACTGGATAACACAATCTTTTTGATTCGGGCTTTGTTCATTATTTTTGTTATCTCTACGTATATAGAATGAAAACGTTAGTAGAGATGATTGTAGTAAAATTCCAGTCTAATTTGTATTGATAATCTCTTATATTGTCTGTAAAACAGCGACAATATGAACCTGCGGTGATTTTGTTAATAGTGTTATGGCGTCTGTTGTACATCAAATGTTTTTTAAGAACTGTTGACTTGTTTGCCACCCCAGATCTTGTAATTGTCTGGCTTGTTCCTGTGGTAAACCTGCGGTATAGCTTATCCCTGCCGGTGATTTACCTTGCAGCGTGGCGTAAAAAACACAAGCTGCCAGATAGGATCCAGCTAAGCTAGGATGTTTCTCTATGGCTGAATAAACGACCTGACCTTGTTCATCAAGCCCTTGTACATCTTTGTTATACAGTTCAATAGCCGGAAACTTTTCCTGGCTAGCAGCAAAGGCCAGGCCAACCGGCACCACTAACATATTCAGTTTATTGGCCTGTGCCACATAGGCATCACGTAGTTGCTGCACCATGGCTTTATTGCCTTTGTAGGCCCAGGTCATAAACAATACTGGGGTGGCATCGTGTTCGCGAATTATCTTTGCAAGCTCGCCGCTACTTTGTTGAAACTCTTTAATACTTTTGCTGTTTTTTATGGGGCCATTACTATATTCCTGCAATATCACCATATCCCAAGACTGAGTGTTGGGTAATGTGAGTAATTCGCTAATTCCGGTAAGGTGTTCAGCAAGACGCCCTCCTGAAATGGTTTTCTGACGAGTGCTAAACTCACCGTTGCGCCACAAGCCAGATGTTCTGAGAAGATTACTGTATATTGTGGCGATGCCATTGTTGTAATAACTATAACTATTTCCAATAAAAAGTACCTTAGCCGGGGCATCAACAGATGTCACTGTTGGTGATAATTTGTTTGGCTCTGCGATGCTGTTGCAAGTAAATATCAGAGCAGCCAAAACGCCCCATAAAACCCTTAATCTGAACATTGTGTTTCCTTTTTTTATTTACTCGCGTTTTTACAGTTTGATGTAACCGTTAGTTTTACTGGGTAGGCAGGTAATTTATGACTATTGGATAAATTAGCTCGTGTTGGATTGCTTTGCCATGCATAGCTGACGTAAGCAACATTGTTGGCATTTTTCACCTGCAGTGACACATAACTAGGGTGCAATTCTCCTTCTACCCAGTGATATTTAAGGTTATCTCCACTGATGGCAAAACCTTGTACTTTATTGTCTGGGCCGCTGGTCGCTAATGGGGAAAATTCACTATGCACTTTTATCTCATTATCACTCACACGCTCTGCGCAGCTTAATAAAGGTCCCTGATAAGCCACATCGGATTGCTTATATACTTTTTGCAACGCAGCATGGGCTAAACGTTTGCCCACTGAGGCCTTGTCTTTAGGATGAATGTCGTTCCATTCACCTAAGTCAATCGCCGACACCATAGCGGTATTGTCGAGTTTCAGGCCACTGGTTTGCGCGCCGCGTACGTCAGCCCAGCCAGCAATGCTTGGGTCATGTTGTGCATCCAAATAATTAGCTAGCTGCACATATAAAAAAGGTAATTTTGGCTGAGCGAAAAGGGTTCGCCATTCTGTGATCATCGCTGGAAATAAGCTTTGGTAAACCGTTGGATCATCAGCATTACTTTCACCCTGATACCAAATAATTCCCTTTAACCGAGTATGAGCCAGTGGAGCCAGCATGGCATTGTAAAATACTGAAGCTTGTTCATTGGTTTTGAATCTAGGGTTTAATAGTGGTCTGGGCATGCGGTAACCCACCTGATATCGCCACAATCCACTGAGTGGGATGAGGGAATCGCTAAAACCTAGTTGATAGGGTTTAGCAGGTACAAAACCGGCTTTCTTAGCATTATGTGACACAATGCGTACGCTGATTTGGTTTAGTCCCGCTTTAAGCACACCAACGTTTAGTCCATAAACACGTTGTGGATATTGATATTGGGTACTGCCAACCAACTGCTCGTTAATGTAAACTTCATCTTGATCCACAATACGGCCAAGTTCGAGGCTTGCAGGCTGGGCTGCTTGCTTAGCAGATACAATAAATGAGCGCCTAAACCAGATGCTGCCACTAAAGGCTTCTTGTCCTTGATCAGTCCAATAACCAGGTACTGAGAGTTGTGGCCATTGGCTGTCGTTTAGTTGTTCAGTAAACCAGTTATTAAGAACTCCCAGATCGTTAGCTGCCAGCTCTTGTTGCCACTGTTGATGGTCTTGTTGGTCTTTGATCTGCAAGTGCTCAATTTCGTCCGCTGTTTTATTGCGCTGGATCATTTGCACTTCGCTGGGGTAGGCTGCCAATGCTTGCTCGCTTAACCAAGCTTGGATACGTGCACCGGCATAAGCATTGTTAATAATGCCAATAGGTACTCCAGTTTGCGCCTGAATGTGTTTGGCAAAAAAGTAAGCAACCGCAGAAAAAGCTTTTAAATCTTCACCTTGGGCGGTTAACCATTGACCCTTTGCAATTGTGCTTAAAGGCCCTTGATATGCGGCATTGCGAGCAACTCTGAATTGGCGGATTTGTGGCAAGTTAGCAGATTCAATTTCTGCCTCATAATCATTACCTGCCGTTCCGAGGGCGTACTCCATATTAGATTGCCCTGAGGCGAGCCAGATATCACCAAACAATACATTGTTTAATGCGATTTTTGGGTTTTGACTTTGTAAAGTTAAAGTGTGAGGGCCGCCAGCAGCGGTTGCTGGTAATCGAAATTGCCAAGCACCTTGTTTAACTTCAATGGTTTGTAGTTTTACACCGTTCATCGATATGCTGATGCGCTCGTTACCATCAGCATAACCCTGCAATAAATTGACAGTATCCCGTTGCAACACCATATTGCTAGCAAACTGCGGGGCGAGTGTGATCTGCCCATTGGCGGAAAATACCGCTAATGCCACGCTCAGCTTAGCAGCCAGTATTAGACTGGCTGCTATAGTGTTTTTGCTATTTAACAATGACTTCATAAAGAGCAATGGGGCAATCTATGTGCGTTTTTAACAGTTTAATTCGCAGCTTGTCACTGCTAATAGGCGATGTTAAAACACAATCAACTACCGCTTGATAATTATCTGTTTTTTCATACAAGACGACTCCTTGAGCATCTAGAATTTGAAAATGTTCAACACAAAAAGGCACGCGATCTTCTGGATGTCCATAGAGAGTTGATTCTAGGGCATGATCAAAATCAGCATCAAAGTGCAAAATAATTTCACTTATGTTTTGCTGCTGTTGCCACTCAAGTGTTAATTCTGCCTCAGTTTGGTCTAATGCAGCACACCAGACATTGCCGCGTTGATAAGGTCGTGTATAACCATTTGTCAGGTTAGTTGTAGCAAAACAATTAAGTGGCGGATTGATTGTTAGGGCAAGGTTATGCCCACCTGGACGCCTTTCAGGTGTCCAAAATTCAAATTCATCTACGCCTTTATCCCCTTCAACAATTTGTTTACCGTTATTAGACACAGCCTTGTTGACGCCATTAAATACCGCTACCAGACTAGAAATACGACTGTTTGTGCAGGCAATTTCAATGTCAGGATTGGCTAAAAAGCACAACATGGCGTATTGATCTTCTGCTAATGTCTCAGCAAAGTTTATGTCTAGAAAATGTTCTCCGGCGGTCAAAACAAAGCTCTGCTGGGCAAGAATCACCTCGGGTGTATAGTTAGCCACTTTTTCACTGTGGCGCAATTGCGCATAAAGTGTGGTGTCTTTTAGTACCCGTACTTTGACCGAAAATTGATAGGCAGTGTCTTTTTGTAACGGCAATAATTGACCTGCAGAGATCTTCAGAGGTCGCCACGGGCCGTCATCTTGCAAAGCATTGAGTTGCAGTTCACTAGAGGCACTGATAGTTGCTTTATTTGCCAGATTGTATTGCGGCTGCATCGGCACATTGGGGATAAAGTGGCCTTTCTCATTGAGATTGTGTTGCAACTTTTTAATATGTGGAGCTTGCAGTAATTGCGCTGGTTTACAAGCCTGACTCAAACAATATGCAACGGCTTCACCAACGGCTTGTCCACCATGGCCACAGGTTGCCATCACCCTAGTTGAGCCAAATGCGATATGGGAAACACTAATAATGCGCCCTGCAAAAAATAGGTTATCAATGTCTTTACTGATAAAAGACCCTAGCGGGATTTGATAAACCCCTTTGGTATGATATTGGGTGCAAGGTGGTTTATCACTGTAGATCCCATCACCAGGATGATGGTCAATCGCCCAGCCACCGTAGGAAATAGCATCATCAAAGGGTTGTTGTGTTACTACATCTTGTTGTGTCATAAACGAATGGCCAATAAAACGACGGCTTTCACGTTTACCAGGAATGGTGCCGACCCATTCTAATGTTAGGTTTTCTACATTTTCAAATTTTCCGCTATTTTTAATGTAATCCCATACACCGTAGACTACTTTCCACAACTGCCATTTAATGTCTTCTGATTCACCTATGGTATCGCTGTTACCACCGTATTCGAGCCACCACAGGCGAGGCCCAACATCTTGGCTGCGAATGCGCTTCATTCTATCTTCTGTCATGCCGTCTATTGACGCAAATGACGGTGCCACATATTTCACGGGTTTGCCGGCGTCTTTACTGTAAAAGTAAATAGAGTGACCTAGTAACTCTTTGCCTGGCTGTTCTGGTGCCATTTTCTCAGAAAATTCGCTGGCGGCTTCTGCGCCCATGCGAAACTCTGCACCAGCCTGAAAAGCGACAATACCATCCCCGGAGACATCACAAAAATACTCTCCGCGCAGATCATAAAACTTACCATTTTGAGAGCAAAACGCCTCTACTGAGGAAATATTGTTATCAGCATTTTTGTGTGTTGCAAACACCGAGGTATTTAACAGCAAGGTAATATTTTTTTCTTCCACCACTTTTTCCAACATTATGGTATCGAAAATAAGTGCGTTGCCTTCTTTATTGCGAAACAGGTTTTCCAATAACAATTCGCCAATAATGCCACCCTCACGTGACCAGCGATTGTTATTACCCATGTGAGACGTCGCCCCTAAGACCCAAAGTCTTACTTCGCTTGACGCATTTCCACCTAATACCGGACGGTCCTGTACTAAAGTTACTTTTACACCAGCTCGTGCTGCTGATATAGCACAACAAACTCCTGCGATACCGCCCCCGACAACAACAAGATCGGACTTTACCGTTTCTACGGTTGAGGATCTGCCATGAGGTTCGGTTAGTTCGTGATACATGATTACTTTGCTCCTAAAATAACTTTATTTGTTTTTAACAAAAACCACAGCGCAGGCAGCGCAATGATTAGTCCAACACCAAGCGTCTCAGCATTGGCAGAATCGGTTACAGCGCCTAAACCCATTAGTAGAATACCTATGGCAAGTATTCCTATACTGAGTATTTTTTTACTGTAAGCGTTGTCACTAGCTTGTACTTCACTATTAGGTGTTTCCTGGGTTTCGCGACTCAATTGATATGCAATATAGTTGTCGTAATCAGGGTTGCTATTACTAGATTGGTAGTAATAGATTTCAAATCCAAGCAACCATATTACCGGTGTGATAACGCCTAACATCATTTCCCACTCGCGGCTTAATGACAGGTCAAATAAGCTAGGTGTTACAAATTTAAAGAAGGCATTAATCAGTAAGCTAAAGATGGTGGTAAGCAGTAGGCTTTTGCCGGTTTGACGTTTAGAAAAAATAGCCCAGATAGGCGGTAAATAAAGCGATGCACCTGTAAGAGCTGCAATACTCAATACTACCTCTACAATTCCCCCCATGCTTTGTACCGCAAGAGCGACTGCAATTGCCAAAAATCCAAAAACAAAAGTAGAGATCCTAGCTACTTTCATTAAGCGCTCTGCTGGGTAGTTAGGCTTAATAGATTTGAATAAATCGTTAGTAAAAACACCCGCAGCGATATTGATGGCGGTGTTGACTGAGCTAGCTGTAGCAAAAACCATAGCCGCTAGAATCAAACCAAGCAGGCCTTCAGGCACTACCAGTTTACTCATAAGCAGGTAAGCTTCTTCTGCTTCTGTGCCCGATAAATCGGGATTGATCACGCGATATATCATAGGCGGCAGCATCCAAATGATCGGCGCGACTAAATACAAACCTCCAAATAATAAACCTACTTTTTTAGCATCTTTAGGTTTTGCAACACTAGTATAGCGCTGTACGTAGGCCCAATTACCACCGATAAAAACTGTGTTATAAATCACAAAAGCTATTAGAAAAATCCAACTGTAGTTTTCATTTTGTAAGGCCATAAAACCATCGGGTAACTTGCTTAAAAAGGTGTTAACGCCACCCACCTCACCAAACGCGAGTGGGATAATAATCAGCACTGCGGCTGTCAGTACCACAAATTGCAGAACGTCAGTTACTAGCACAGCCCAGAGTCCACCTACTGTGGTGTAAGCAATAACAAATAAACCCAGCACCAATATCGCCACATTTAGTGGGATACCTGTAGAGACTTCGATAATTTTCCCAACCGGATAGAGAAACGCACCAGCAGTAAACAAATTGATAAACAAAAAAGCGGATGAATAGATTTTTTGTACTGACTTGCCTGCCCGATGTGTAAGAAAGTCGGCAACTGTTAGTGCCCGTGTTTTATTCCAAGCAGGAGCAATGATGCAACCAATAATGATGCCGGCAACGGCCATAGTGGATTGAATGACAACAGCCACCAAACCATCGCTATAGGCAATAGATCCCCAGACTACAAAAGTGCCTACCGAGAAAAAGCTCATGAACAGCGAAAGCCCACTGATCCACCATGGTACAGCGCCACCAGCGGCAAAAAAGGAAGTCATACTCTTACCGCTGCGGGAGAACATTAATCCTAAAAATAAAATAACTAACGCAAATGCGATAGCAACGTAGTAATCAAATTGGTTCATAACGTTTCTTTTAAATAATGGGGCCAGAGACTCAATGATAACGACAATACACTGCATTTGACGTGCTATCGGTTTAACCTTAGCAGCGCAACTTAATGCTGTGGTTAGTCATAAAGCCTTAACCTCGATACGAATAACGCAAATATGTATCACTATTAGAAACATGTCAATGTAAATGCGTTGTTATTTTAATATCTATCAAATGTTTTGTTAGAATAGTTTTTACGTTTTCTTCTCTGTAACTCCCACTGCAATAAGGGTTTGTGAGTTTTTAACAGTTTTTAAGGAAAGTATAAGTAAAGTTGTATAAATGTAAAAAATGTAAAAAATATAAAACAAAAAAGCTTGTAATGTATCTATTATAGATTTATAAATGTCCGTGAGATACTAATGACATGAAAAAAACTACATTACACTAACAGGTGTATTGTCTTGTTAATCAAGGGGGCACAAATGAATAAGTCGACTAAACAGACTCTTAAACTAAATAAAATAACTAAAACATTTATTACCATGGGCACACTGGCGCTGGCGTTTTCTGGCTACGCACAGGAGCAACAAACAGCAGCGGATATTGCAGCGGATAAAAGCGCTGAAAATGTAGAGCTTATCCAAGTAACTGGTATTAGAAGTCAGCTCACCCAAGCGGTGGCCACTAAACGTGACAGCGTACAGTTTGTTGATGCCATCTCGGCAGATGATATGGGTAAATTGCCTGATGCTAATGTTGCTGAATCTTTACAGCGTGTTTCGGGTGTACAGTTAGAGCGAGGAATTGGTGAAGGTAGTGCTATTTCAATTCGAGGCTTAAGCCAAAATGTTATTTTGGTTAATGGCCGCCAGGTCACCACAGCCGGTGGACGCGGTGATAAAGGTCCTGATACCTTAGAGTCTTCGTCTTATAGCATGTTATCACTTATTCCTTCTAGCCTAGTATCCAGTTTGGAAGTATCTAAATTACCTAGCGCCAGCGAAATTGAAGGTGCTTTGGGTGGGATCGTTAATATCAAAACCCGTCGTCCTTTAGATAACGATGGCCAAAAATTTGTGGCCAGCGCTACCGGTTCCTACAATGATTTATCGGAAGATAATGGCTCAGAACTATCTGCTTATTATTCAAATACCTTTTTAGATAATACTTTGGGTATACAGGTTGCTGCTTCAAGTTCTAGCGCCACGTTTCAAGAAGAAGGGCTGAATACTTTCTCCGGTTATAGTTATGACGCATCAGTCACACCGGACCCAGCTGACGAAACCCTAGTTTTTAACGATATACGTTACTGGGAAATCAATGACAAACGCGACAAGGTTGGTTTGAATGCCATGGTGCAGTGGCAAGCTTCTGATTCGTTGGAACTGTATATTGATACTTTTTATAGCAAAGTTGACTCAGATCGGGAGCGTTACTGGACTGGGTTTTGGACTTGTTGTGGTTATGAAAATACCGAAATTTCAGACAATGGTGTATTAACCTCAGGTACAGTCAACCGACCTGTGCAAGCTAATACCGAGTTTGCACCTGCCTATATGGAATTTACCAGTACTGCACTAGGCTTTAAGTGGTATGCCAATGATTGGGAAGTAACAGGGGAGTTTGCTTACACAGATTCAACTTCTAATTCGCAGCAAGATTTTATGCGCTTTCAAACTGCAGTAAGTGCCGAAGTTGATTTTGATTTGTTAGCCGGCGATGATGCACCTGACGTCACTTTTGGTAACGCAGACTTAACATCACCTGAAGGCCTGAATCTAGCCATTGTGTACGATAATACCTCTTACAATGAAACCACAGATGCAGCTGCCAAAGTCGATGTCACGCGTTTTTTTGATGGTGATTTTTTAACCTCAGTTAATTTTGGTGGACGAGCAAATACACTTGATACCAGTCATGATTATGTGGCTCGTGCGATAACACCTAATTTTGCATTAACCGATCTGCCACAAATTTATACTATGTATAACAATAACAATTTTTTCTCTGGTGATGGCCCAGCGGTCAATGATCAATATTTGATTGTGGATAAAAGTAAATGGAATGGCTGTACTACTTTAAGTGATTATTATGATGCTGCAGGCACTGCTGAATGTGCAACGACTCACGATCTTTCACCTTCCTATAAGATCAAGGAAGATATTGTTGCTCTATACACTCAAGCAAACTTTGCCAGCGAGTTAGGCGGTCATAATATTTCCGGTAACTTCGGGGTACGCTATGTTCAACGGGATTTAACCTCAGAAGGTCATTCTGAAGATGTCGCTACAGGTGTCGCCACACCTTTTACAACTAAAGTGTCACATTCTGAATTTTTACCTTCGGCTGTCGTTAAAATGGATCTAACTGACGATCTGGTATTACGTTTTGGAGCTGCTCGTACCCTGACTTTTCCTGATACCTCAGATCTCAGCAGCGGAATTTTTGTTCGCGGAGATTTTACCGCTAACGGCGGTAACCCCGAGCTCGATCCCTTTATTATCAATCAGCTAGACTTTGCTGCTGAATGGTATTTTGGTGAAAGTAGTATTTTGTCTGCGGGCGTGTTTTATAAAGACGTTGAATCTTTTATTGTGAATACTATCCAGCCACGTGATTTACCAAACTATAGTCAGCAAGTGTTTGTTGAACAGCCAATTAATGGTGAAAGCGGTACAATCCAAGGCTTAGAAGTGTTGTATCAACAAGCGTTTACGTCTTTACCTAGCTTTCTTAAAGACACAGGTATTATGGCAACCTATTCATTCATAGACAGCGAAACACCTTTTGAAGATGGCCGCGGTAATAGTTTACCTATCCCTGGTTTGTCAGAAAATAATATTAATATGGTCGCCTATTATGAAGTTGAATCTTTTGGGGTTAGGATTGCTTACAACTGGCGTGATGACTATTTGGGGTACTTAGGAGCTGGAGATAACGGCGTATTTTATAAAAGTTATCAAGACTTAGCCGTTACTGCTAACTACAAAATTAACGATAATGTCAGCCTAAATTTCCAAGCTGTTAACTTGCTTGATACTAGACAGAAACAATATGCTGCATACGAAGAAGCAATTCAACGTAATGTCGAATTTGGCACAACTTACAAAATGAGTGTGTCGGTTAACTTCTAATACTAATAGTCTTTTACGCTGCCACTCTGTGGCAGCGTGATTTTATTTTGCAGTACTGCCTAGCTGCTTTTCTATGTAGAATGACTGCAAATATCAATGGTTCTGCAAAATAAACTATGCCCAACTCCAGCGCAAATCTAAAAAAACACGGTAGTCAATTAAACCATAGCCTTATTGAAGGTATTAACGTTTTACAGGGGCTCGCCTCTTTCGAGCGTCCTGTAGGTTGTCGTGAATTAGCTCGTTTCCTAGAATTGGATACCACTAGAGTCAATCGC
>TARA_R110002153_G_scaffold6210_4_pt1 | contig 34049 bp, 30 predicted proteins | sample TARA_R110002153 | Tara Oceans TARA_R110002153 (sample SAMEA4398193) | marine metagenome | biome: Polar Biome; feature: [SRF] surface water layer (ENVO:00010504); material: water (ENVO:00002006), including particulate matter (ENVO:01000060) such as... | depth 5 m | reverse complement strand
ACAGCTAAGAAACCAACAGCTAAGAAACCAACAGCTAAGAAACCAACGGATAAAAAGTAGTATACTTAAACATATCTATAAATAGGACAACACAGTCTTATTTAACATTACTTAAATTTATTTATTTTATAATATTTCAATATTATAAAATAGTGCTATAGAAAATTAAGATATGTTATGGATTACATAGATTTATATAACTAAACAAACTCAACATCAATAAAATCATAACTCATAGAAGTGATTCCCATATTTCACACATTTGTATCATATGCAATTAATTCTCTTCTGTTATCAAATGTGGAAGTATCATATTCGGTGATGTATCTTCTAAAATCCTCTAAATCTATTTTTGTAGTTCTATCATCAAATTACATTACACCGTTAAGAGATATATTAGAAATGTCTACTATTTCTTCATTGTCGTCTACATAATCAACAATAACAAGACCTAATGACAAAGGTTTATAATCTTCAAATAATTTTATATGTTTCATACATTAACTAATTTATACTATGTTTATAATAAAATAGACAATATTGATATTAATTAGTAAACTTTTATGACAAATAGTCATAAAACATCAAATGGTATATAAATTGAATATACAAAATAAAAACAAATTAAATTATGAGTAAAATTATAGGTATTGATTTAGGAAGTTATAATTCAGCTGTTTCTGTATATGAAGGATCTGATGTTAAAATTATCCCAAATTCAGAAGGTGGTTTAACCACCCCATCTTATGTTGCGTTCACTAAAGATGGAACTAAAGTAGGTGATCCTGCTAGAAGACAAGCGGCTATGAATCCAGAAAAAACAATTTTCAATGTTAAAAGATTGATGGGTAAAAAGTATTCCGATACTAAGGATTTAAAAAGACCTTATAAAATTGTTGATAATAAAGGTAGAGCAGCTATTAAAATTGATGATAAAGTTTATTCACCTGAGGAAATATCAGCTATGATTATCCAAAAGATGAAAAAAACAGCTGAGGATTATCTAGGAGATAAAGTTGAAAAATGTATTATTACTGTACCTGCTCACTTTGATTCAGATGAGCGTAACTCTACTAAAACAGCCGGTGAGATTGCTGGATTGGAAGTATTGAGAGTAATTGCTGAACCAACAGCAGCTGTTCTTAACGTAGACGCTAATTCTGATAAGAGATACGCAGTGTATGATTTTGGTGGGTGTACTATGGATCTTTCTATTGTAGATGTCTCTGATGGTATCTTTGAGATTAAATCTACTGATGGTGATATTGATTTAGGTGGTTCTTTAATAGATGAAAAGGTTGTTGATTGGATTGCTGATGAATTTTTAGAAGAAGAAGGTGTTGATTTAAGAAAAGACCCTATGTCTTTACAAAGATTATATGAAGCCGCTGAAAAAGCTAAAATTGAATTATCATCTAGTTCATCTACTGATATTAATCTACCTTATGTTACGTCTGTGGATAATGTTCCTAAACATTTAGTTAAATCATTATCAAAAGCTAATTTCGAAAGATTGATTGATGATATTATTGAAAGAACAATTGATAAAGCAAAATCGGCTTTAAAATCATCTGGATTAAAGGCTGGTGAAATTGATGAAGTTTTACTTGTAGGTGGTTCTTCTAGAATTCCATTGGTTCAAGAAAAGTTGAAAAACTTATTTGGTAAAGATACTAATAAGTCTTTAAATCCAGACACTTGTGTATCTACAGGAGCTACAAGACAAGGTGGTGTTCTTTCTGGTGATGAAAATGAAATTTTATTATTGGATGTATCTCCATTATCTGTTGGTATTGAAACAATGGGTGGTGTTTTTACTAAATTGGTTGAGGCTAACACTACTATACCAACACAAAAAAGTGAAACATTCTCAACTTCAAGTGATGGTCAATCTGTTGTACAAGTTCATATCTTACAAGGAGAAAGGTCAATGGCTAAAGATAATAAATCACTAGGTAAATTTAATTTAGAAGTACCTGGTTCTTTACCAAGAGGTGTTCCTCAAATAGAAATAACTTTAGATATAGATGCTGATGGTATCTTAAAAGTTACGGCTAAAGATAAATCTACTGGAAAGGAAAATTCTATTAGAATTGAAGGTTCTTCGAAATTATCTGACCAAGAAGTTGCTAAAATGAAAGCTGATGCTGAATCTAACGCTGAATCGGATAAACTTGAAAAAGAAAAGATTGATGTTTTAAATCAAGCTGATTCATTAATTTTCCAAACAGAAAAATCTATTAAAGAACTTTCTGATAAAATTACTGAAGATGATAAATCTAAAATTGAACCACTTCTTGAAGAATTGAAAAAAGCTCATAGCGATGGAGATATTGACTCGATTAAAACTTTAATTGAAACGGTAAGTTCAACATGGGGTGAAATAGCAACTAGAGTATATCAATCTGGTGAACAATCGGATGAAACACCGGACGATGATAATGGATCAGAAGATGTTGACTTTGAGGAAGTTAAGTAATTTGTTAATTAATTTTTTATTATTAAAGGAAGAAACTACAATAGTTTCTTCCTTTTTTATTTTAAGATATTTAAAGCAATTTTTTCAACAAAGTCTTTCATGTCACTTGCACATATAGTTTCAACCGAATCTTCCATAGAATGACAATTATATAACATACTAACATCTAGATATTGACCATCTTTATTTATGATAGAAGTTTCTTTGTTTATAATAGGTAATGGATTTATAACACAAGAATCAATTTTATTTCTTCTAAATATAACTGAATCATTAAAAGGTGTTGAATAAACAGGACAATCAAATTTATCGATAATTCTTTCAAATAGCCTACCTTGGTAATTTCCTATAAAAAAGTTAGTACCTCCTTTACCTGTTAGTTCATAATTCAATACAAAATCAATTTCTCCATATTCACCTGAATTTATTTTTTCAGAAACTCTTTGTGATCCAACTCCACCAAATTCTTCACCATCTACTATAAAGGCAGTTATTGATGGATTTAAAACATGTGTCATTATAACGTTAATAACAGAAGCTGAATTATCATTAGCATTATCTGAATTTGGATTTACAATATCGTGATGAGCACATACCGACATTTTAGAATCACCTGGTAAAATTATATTCCAACATTTATTATCTTCTGATAAGTTAAATTCATCTATGATAAAATCAATGTTATTTGACTTTAATAGATTAATTATCCATTTTACTCTATTGGTGCTTGTTCCGTTTCCATTTTTATAAACAGAACCGGAATTTCTAACTTTACAGAAATCGTATATTTTTTGATACATAGCGAATTAGATTTAATATATATTACAAATATACTAAATTAATTTTAATTAATGAACAATTTCGATAAAAATCTAGGAAAAAATCCAACATTAATATCATTGAGCGACTTAAATAGTCTGTCTTCTACTAACTTAGTGGGTGTTGATAATTTCAAAAAGATATTTGAAACTACTAATTTTTCGTTTAGTTCTAGATTATTGAATTATATCGAACCGGAAATATTTAAAGGAATAGAAAGAACCGTTTTTTATTCGGGTATCAATACTGAATTTAATAAAGGTGATAAAGTTTTTATATTGAATGGTAATTATGATTCTAATTCTTATATAAAAACTAATAAATATGATTTAGATTCGGATGGATATGAAGTTTTGGATATTGATAATGGTAGAATTGTTTTAGATGTTAAATATGATAAAGATAAACTTCCTTATACTGAAGTTGTTGAAAGTGATGTTGTAAATGTTTATTATGTTTCAAATACTGATGAGTTGGAACAAGTAACATCAAACACATCAATATCTGGAGTTAAAAAATTTGATAATAGTTTAAATAATATAATTTATTATGATGGTAGTAATAATTACCAGATTTCAAATATTTTTGATCCTAGTTATTCTGGATTAACTGGATCCGGAGCTACTTATTCTGGACCAACATCAAGTGAGTTTAATCAAATAAATGGATATGAGTGGGCTAATATAAATAATGATTTTTTATCAGGAACCAGTAGTTTTTTGGACAAAAAAATTAAAATAATAAATTCTGATTTTGGTGATTATAAAAAAGGATTTGTTTATAAATTTGAGAATGGTGTGTGGATACCATCTATTGAAAATTTAGTTCCTATTATAAGTAAAACTAACTTCAGGGGAGGTAAAATATTAGGTTCTTTTAATTCTGGTGTTTATGGTAAATCAGAATCTGTTTTAGAATGGAATAATCCTGATGCTGAATGGGGTGGTGGGTTTTTATATAACTCAAATTGGATAGATGGTGATATAAATTCATTAGATACTGGGATAAATTCATTTACTACTAGATTGGAAAATGGTGTTCCGGTAGAAGAATCTATCAATCCTAATAACAATGGGTTTGGATATAATTATATTTTAAATTCAAATATAAAAGGTGGTGTAATAAATAATGGTAATATAATAAATTCTATTGTTGATGGTAATTTATCAGATAGTGTAGTTAAAGATTATTTACAAAATGTTATATCAACTACATCTTCTTCTCTTATAGAAGTAAATGGTGGTTTATTTTTAGAATCAAATATAGAGGATTCTATATTAAAAAACTCTAAAGTAAAAAACTCTAAAGTAAACAATGTGTTATTCGATAATGGTCTATCTATAAATAGTCAAATAGAATCTAGTGTGTTTAAGAATTCTACATACGTAACTGATGATGTAATTAGAATACTTAATGTTGTTGGAGGTGATGTTAATATTTATATAAAAAAATATAAATTTGAAATATTTAAAGAATCTTATGATAAGTTAGAATTGGGTGATTTCTTTTATATAAAAGGGTTAATATTTACTAAAGATCCAAATCCAATTAATTTTTTCCATTTAAAATTCAGACTGTCTACTTGGGTAGAAACATTTGATTATATTAATGGTGCTAATTTATCACAAACTGATTTAAAAATAACTTCTTTTTTATCAGATGAAAATGATAAATATTTTGTTAATATATTATTTGAAGATGATAGTAACATATCATTTCCGTCATTTAATGATATTGATGTAACAAATGCTTTTATATTGGATTCTAACTATGAAAGTGGATTATTTGAATCATCGGATTGGAATAGTGGATTTAATATAAATTATAATAAAAATAATATATCCAATAATAATGATAGTGGTGATTATAAATTAGTTATTCAAAGTGGAGATTTGAAAGTACAAAATATGGTTGAAGTTGAAAAAAATGAAATAGTTTTTTTAAATTCAATTGAACACACCGATACATTAGGAGAAATAACTAGATTATCTGATACTTATGTTGTTGATAGTGTTAATGGTTTATTAAAGGAGTTTCCTTTTAATAATATATTATCTAATATAACAACATCAACTGATTTTTTCAAAACAGGTAATGGTTATAATAGAAAGGGATATTTACATAAATTAAAATTCAAAGAGTCTAAAATAAAAAGCGGTATCTTTAAAAGAACATACTTAAATAATTGTTTAATAGAAAATAAATCATATGATTCTTCTGATAAAGATTTCAGTGATATCAGAAATATCAGAAGTTTATTGATTGATGAATCTGTATTTCATAACAATAGTAACTTTTTATCATCTGCTACTTATTTTAATTGTTTAATAAGTAAAAAAGAAGATGTGTTTATAAATGGTATTGTATATAATTCTATCTGGGATGGTGGTGTGTTTAATAAGGGTGTGTTTAAAGAATCTACTTGGATAGATGGTGTATTCAACGATGGTTTATTTTATAAAAACCGAACTTTTGATTCAAATCCAACACTTGATAAACCGTCTATATCCGATTATAGAATTAATTCATTATATAAAAGTGGTAAATTTCCGAACAATAGATATTCTTGGCAAAAAGGTACCTTTAATAAAGGTGAGATGGTTAAATCTGATTGGGAGACCGGTGTATTCAACGATGGTAATTTTATCGAATCTAAATTTTATGATGGTGTTATAAATGGTGGTATAATAGGAAATAAATCAATAGATGATTTTAAAACTAGAATTTACCAAGCTACTATTAATAATACTAAGGTAGAAAATGCTTATTTATTTACCGAAGATTATGAATTTAGTAAAACTACACCCAGAGAAATAACATGGAATAATGGTGTTTTCGAAAAAGGTATTTTTGGATCTAGAGATTTTATAAATGAATTATGTTTTAATAAACCTTCTGGTAATATAACTTTGTCTGAAAACATTGATTATTTATTTATTTCTAATAATAATTCTAGTTATAGATTAGATATTATTAATCAAAGTGACTTTAAATATAATTTAACTTATAGTGATGATACTAAGTTAGTTGATAATATAACTTCACCCACAATATATTATGAAAATAATATAAAATCAATAAGTGATAGTTTGGGTAATTTAATAGAAATAACTTTTGATGTGCGTTCTACCAATACTCCACCCTCAAAATTTGGTAGGGTAATTAAATATTCTAAAAATAGTGGAATTTATACATTAAAAGACAATAGTGAGTGGATTATAGAAGCTGATGATTATTTAAAAGATGTTTATATAGATAGTGATGATAATTTATATGTTTGTTATCAAACTAAAATAGAAAAATGGACATCAGATAAAAAATTGATTTGGTCTGTAAATAATAACGTTAATAATGTTGCTATTGATGGTGATGATGAATTTATATATGTTAATGGATTAGTTGGAAATGGATATATTGAAAAGTTAGATAAAGATGGTGGTTTTAAGTGGAGAACAAGTTTAGATTATAACTACACATCAACATACTTACAAAAAATAATATCATATGGTGATTTTATTTTAGTTAATGGTGTGTTTGGTGATACAGCTACACTTAATTATAAAATTTATAAATTAAATAAGTTAAACGGTAATTTAGATATTACACACTCTCAAGTAGTTAATGAAACAACACCTGGTATTGATATAAATGATTATACTTATAATGATATTGATAATAAGATAATCTTAACTAATAAAGATGGATTCAATACCATTGATATTAATACTATGTCACTAACAACAACAACATATACTTCTGTTAATTTAGCTAATGATAGGTGTTCTAATATAGAATATTACAATGATTATATTTATGTTAGAAATTATGATACATCATTATCTAATGAATCAAAAATTTATAAATTGGATAAAAACACATTTGTTATAAAACAAGATGTGGAACTAAAAGACACTATAGTTTATGATTATTATGATAACGTTATTTATAATAAATTTACGGTTAGGGAAAATGGATTTAAATATTCTCAATTAGAATTGATATCTCCAACTGATGCGAATGGAATTTTATCCACCGGGTCTAATATATTTATCGGATCAAATCAAAATTCGATAGACTTTGATTTAAAAAATATTGAATTTGAGGTAAATAAAATATCATTTAATTATTCTGTAAAACAAGTAGGTTATTTTGGTCCGACTCATATACCATCTACACATCCAGATTTTTCTATTTATCAAAATAGTTTACAATTATCTTCAACACAATCTATGATAACTGCTTCATATTCAGTAATAAACGATAATAGTGATGATAAATATATATACGCATCTGATTGGGTGTACTATGAAGAGTCTGTGACTTCTAGTGATATAGGAGATGATTTTAAACTTAGAATCGATAATTTGTTGTTGTCTGATACTTATGAAGTAAAAATTTCACAATTTTGTGTTTATTCTAAAGAAGGTGAAATGAAATCTATTTGGAATGATGGTTCATTTAATGGTGGTCAGTTTGTTGAAAATGGTCAATGGAATGATGGTTCATTTAATGGTGGTTTATTTTTATCTACTTATGGTATTGATGATATATCTAAACTAAATACAGCATATGAATCACAATTTGAATATGGATGGAAAAACGGTAAATTTAATGGTGGTGAATTTGGAAATGGTCAAATAGAAAACAATTCTTCTTGGGAAAATGGTGAATTCAATGGTGGTGTATTTAAAGGTAAATTATGGAATAATGGTATATTCACAAATGGTAAATTTGAAGGAGGTATTGATGTTCCAATATTAGGAACTGATAATTCATCATCTTATGTTAATTCAATATTCGATGGGTTGTCAATTGATTATGAATCAACAAGAGGAATTTGGAATGATGGATATGTAACTGCTAAAAAAGATAGATTTGTAAAAGATAAAAAGTTATTTACTGATTTAAGAAAGAAAGAAAGTGAAAATAAAGTTGTTTTATTCGAAGATGTTGTTTTTGAATCAGGTACATTTAGTCACGAAAATGGAGTTATGAAAGATTCTATTTGGTTGGGTGGTACATTTGAATCAGGAACTTTTGAAGATAGTGTTTTTAATCCATTTAGATCCGGTAAATTTAACACACTCGATACTTGTATTTGGGAAAATGGATTATTTAAAGGTGGTGATTTTTACTATTCTAAATGGAATGGTGGATTATTCAATACTGGAAATGCTTATGGTATGATTTGGAATGGTGGTATTTGTAATTATATGAATGCTTATAATATTTTATGGCGTTCTGGTACATGGAAAAACGGTAACTGGTTTGGTTCCGATTTTGAATTCGATGGAACAACACCAGATGATTTTAAAACCAAAATAATGGATAGAATAAATAGTGAATATAACAACACTGAATATCATTTATGGAATGTATTCGATAATAAAATTTCAACTAATGTTAGTATTTTAAGTGCTAGTGCTAGTAATGATATAAGATAAGATATATTTAATAGAATATATAATAAAAATAATAAACATTTATAATAATGCCTTGGATAGACGAAGTAAAAAATTTTTATACACCATCAATATCATATTTTAGTTATGATGTTGGTATAGATGGTATAATTTTGGATGTAAGTCCTATCCCAACAGGATATTTCTTATTAACTTATAGAGATGATAACCTCATAAAAGTAAATAATAATAAGAACTATAAATTTAAACATCTATTTGATAAAACTCTTAGTGGTAGTAGTGTAGTTAAAGTTAATCATTTTTTAGAAGATGATGTTTCTTTATATTCAAGAGATACCTCCACTGGTCCGGTAATTAATATTGACGAAGATGTTGAAATAGGAACTGGGGGACCATCTCAAATATATACGTGTTATTCATATTATAATAGTTTAAATGATAAGGAAGTTAATAATACAATTTCTTATTGGTTGAATGAACTAAACTCAAATGCGCAACCACATTATATTAAATCAGTCGAAGTTGAAGAAATAGATTTTTTTATAAATGGTTATAAAAATTCAGAATATAATTCAGAAGGTTGGTCATATGATAATGGTGAGTATTCTTATAAAAATACAGATATTTATACACCTCCTGTTTGGTTGAATGGTTTTGATAATGAAAGTTTTATAGGATCTAAGATATTATATAACAACTTTAACTGGTCTTTTGATTATGATTTATCATCACTACCATCCGGATTTGAAATAAATGGATATCTAATAGATTCTTTAGAATTTGAGAAATGGAGAACAAATAGTAGTAATTTTATTTTCGATGATATCGATAAAATAACATCAATTAATATCTCAAGTTTAGCAACAAACCAAACATTAAGTGGTGTTGTGCTGGATAGTAGAAATAAATATTTTGTTATAAGATTGAGTGATTATAAGGATGTTGAGTTTAAAATTAGAAACATTAAAATAACTGGTGGTTATAGTGATGAAAATAATGTATTAACACCTTCTATACCATCATCAACAACATCCGATATATCATTTGAATATAATGATGGAACTAATATACAAACTTCATTTATAGGTAATGGTAAATTTTTATCAGGAGTTTGGGAAAATGGAGTTTGGAATAATGGGGTTAGAACAGATTCTGATAGTTTTGAATTCAATGATGTTTTAAATTCTTATCCAATAAGTGATGGTAAATGGAGGATAGAAATAAGTAAATCATCTTTATTAAGTAGTAACGAAACTTCATTAATCGGTGAATATGTTTCTATTGGGAATATTGTTGTTATTAATATAAATGAAGAAAGAAAGTTTTTGAAAAATTCATATTTAGTAGTAGATGCTATTGATAATTATATTGTAATTGAAGCTGAGTTTTCATTTCCTGTTAGAAGAATAGAAAGAGATTCTGATAAACATAGAATGAAAGTTTCTAAAAACGTGTGGTTATCTGGAGCTTTCTTAAATGGTAGATTTGAAGGAATATGGAATAATGGTGTTTTTAAAGGAAATGCTTTTAATAATGTAATGGATAACACACAATGGATTGATGGTCTTTTTGATGGTGGTAGATTTAAATCTAATTATAGCATAACTGGAACTTTTTCTAATATAAGTGTTTTATCTAGTGAAATTAATAATATTTTATATGCTAAATTATCAGTTTTTGGTTTAACATCATCTCCTTTAGTTGGTGATATTATTAATATAACAAACTCAGATAATTATAACGGGGACTCTACATTATTAGAAGTTGTTCAAATAGGAAGCGAATATAGTATAACAATAGATAAAAATTATATTGTAGATACAACAACACCAATAGAATCTAACTTAACCTTGTTGATATCCGATGGATTGGTACAAAACTTTACATTTAATGATAATAATATATCCAAATTAACAACAACTAATACTGATTCATCATCAACAATATTTAAGTATAATTCTTGGATAGACGTTAATTATGATAGAAATGAGGCTGTTAACTTAGGTAGAGAAATAAAATTATATGATGATATAAGTCAAAAGAATGTACCTAAAAACAACTTATATGGTTATCCTACAAGTGATGTGTTATCTTCTATTTCAAAATTTAGAGACTCAAACACACTAAATAGTAAATTTTATAAATTAGGATCTAAATATAAAATATTCACTGATTTCTTAGGTGATTCTTCTTTATTCAATGATCCTTTTAATACTGATTCATCATCAACATTTGATGATAGTTATTTTTATGATGCTGGATGGACTTTTTCTAAAAATAGTGGATTAACATCATCTATTAATTTTGAAAGAACATACCCTGGTGTAAATACCTTGGGTAAGGAACTAAAGATATCTACTATTGATAAAGGAGGTGTTTTAAACAATTCAAAAATAAATATAGAAAAAAACAGATATTCGGTAATAAAATTTGAATCAATAGAAATTAGTAAATATGATATCTATTATTTAGGAAATACATTTTCATCACAAATAACAGAAAGTGTTGTTGGTGGTAATTCATATCCTGTTTTAAATTTTTCTAATATAAATAAAAAAGAAGAATCATCTTATTTACCTGTTAGTAAAAACGTCAATTCTTTATCAACTCCAAATAAAAGAAAAATGGAATATTTCTTTAATAAGACAGAACTTAATATGAATATCTTATCTTATGGTGACTTTGACGATACTGAAAAATTTGAACTAACAATAGATAATTTAAAAATGTATGAAGTTGATATGATACCTTTCTTTAAATATTTCAACGAAAGTAATATATTTAAAGGTATTCAAAAACCATTAGTGGGAACATCACCTTTTATTGAATATACTTTAAATAGATTTCCATTTGTTGAGAGTCAATCTATACCATTCGATTCTATTGATATAAAAACTAAAGAGTAGGTTTCTTAACTATTAACAAGTAACCTACTTTACCACTTTCTTTTTTAGAACAATGTCCCATGTGGTCAATTTTTGTTTCTTCGCCAGTTAATTTAATGTTTTTTAATCTTTGTTTTCCTAATATTCTTTTTTCGCCATTACATGTTTTACAAGGATTTAATCCTACTTTACCAGAACCATTACAAAAGTAACATGAATTACCATTCTCATCTTTACCCTCACCTTCACAGAAGTCACATCCATCGATAGCTTCAAATGTTTTTAGTATGTTACCATGAGAATCTTTTATTTCTATCTTAGAACTCATGTCTTTGCCTGTTCCTTCACATTTCTTACACTTAACGTATCTAGGATATTCAATATTACCATCAAAGTCATCATCAACCGTTACTTTAACGTTTAATATTTCATCTTTTTTAAACTTTTCTAGATTTTTCTTTTCTTTGTCATAATCTAGTTCTATATCTATGTTAAACAATTCATAATATTCATTATAATCATTTCCCCATTTACTTTTAGTATCGTATTCAGATCTTTCATCTGAACAAAGAACTTTATATGATTCATGTATTTCGTTAAACACATCAACCGATCCTCCTTTGTCTGGGTGGTTCTTAAAAGAAAGCTTATAAAAAGCTTTCTTTATTTCTTCTTTAGTCGATTTTTTATCAACTCCTAATGTCTTGTAATAATTTTTATTAAAATTCATTATCTACATAACTAATTTCTTCTATACTAGTAAACACATTTTTATCTACTTTAAATATTCTATCAAAAACTTCTTCGTTTAATATAGCGTGATGAACAACAAATATATTTATTTTATACTCACTAGCAAATGATTTCAATAAAGAAAGTATAGATTCAATTCCTTCTAAATCAATAGAAGCAAATACCTCATCTAAGAATAATATATTAATATGTTTCTTTGTTCTAATTAATTTTAGGTAAGCTACAATAATAGCTATGTTTATTCTTCGTGTTTCACCCATTGAAAGTGTTTCAGGATCAATAACCGAACCTAAGTGTTTTATTTCAGCTGAGAATGTGTTATCTAATTCTACACCAAACGGAAGTCCCATTTTTGTAACATTTTCTGATATGTATTTATTTATAGGTTTAATAATATTAGATATAATAGATTTTTTAACTCCATTTTCACCAAAAACATTATTTAGTTCTTTGTATATTAATTCTTTCTCAGAACAAGTTCCTTTCTTATCTTTATTTTGGCTTATCTTTTCTTCTAATTCTTTTATTGAATTTTCGAATTCTTCTATACCAGTCTTATCTTCGGTTTGTTCGTTTCTTTCTTCTAACTTTCTGTTTAATTCAGACATCTTAGTTTTACTACTAGATAAAAAGTATTTTAATGAAATAAAAGTATCGTTAGTTTTTCTAGATATTTCATCTAATTTAATCTTTCTAGATTTGATAACTTTACCACTTTCTTCAATAGTCGATTTAACTTCTTGAGATTTTTCTAATTTTTCAACCAATAACCCTCTTAGATTAATAAAATGATCCGATGTAAAATCAGTTTCACATGTAGGACATTTACCAGAATCATATAAACTTATTTCTTTATTATAAGTTGATATTTCGTTTTTGATATTTATATAAGATTCTTTTTCGGTATCTATAGTATTTCTTAATTCGTTTTCTTTTAATTTAATCTTTTCAATTTTTGATTTAAGTTCTAAATATTCTTCTTTTTTAGAACTTACTTCATCTTTGATTGATTTAATTTCATCCTTAATATCTTGTTCTTTCTTTTCTTTTTGTTTAGATAAAGTTCTTTCAATAGATTTGTTTATAGAATTTATAGAATCGTCTAATGTTAGAATATCTGATTCCAATAAAGACATAGTTGATTTATTAACTTTATTTAAATCTTTGGATATTTTACTTAAAATATTAATAACTTCTAAGTTAAATAATTTATCTAATAACATTTTCTTTTCATCATTAGATAAAGATATAAAGTTTTTAAAATCCGAAATACTCATTGATATGAATGATTTAAATGTTTCTAAATCCATACCAATATATTCTTCTATTTTTTTATCTATGTTTGATTTACCAGCTCTAGTATTTTCGATATCATTTTCATGTAATTCTAATACATTTGGACTGATACCTCTTTTAACCTTAACGTCTGTGTTATTAGATTTGAATTTTATATAATTTAAAGTTTCACCGTTTATACGATTAGGAATTGAAGATAAGGTAGCCCATTTTTTAGTTTTACCACCTCTTACCTTACCATATAAGATATATTCAAAAGATGAGATAAAGGAAGTTTTACCACTTCCGTTTCTACCAGCCAATAATATTAATTGGCCTTTTTCTTCATCTAATTTAAATACGTGTTCGTTGTTTCCAAAAGATTTAAACCCTCTGATTCCGATTTCATTAATTATCATATAAAAGATTTTAAATGTTATATGATTGTTTAAGACAATTGTTTATTCTTCTTTTTTGATATAATCAGTTAAATCAATATCGTCTATACTATTTATAATTTCTTTATGTGGAACTACTTTATTTAGTATATCAAATACTAATTCTTTATAGCTTTTGTGGTCTTCGATAGTACACCCTAACTCTTCTTCTAATGAATTATCTACGGTTAAGGCAATAGTATCTTCGGTATAAAAGAAAGTACCGCTATAATGTTTACTATCGTGTTTTACGTCAATAAGAGTCATTATACCACCTTCGAATTTACCCATATAATCTAATATACTTAATTCTATTGGTTTTGATTCTAACATCTACTAAATTATAATTTCTATCTTACGGAATTTTTCTTGTTCGTTAGTGAATATAACAGAGAACTTTTCTATACCATGAATTTCTTGTGCTTCTCCTGTTGTTTCATTTACAGAAACATCTTTTTTATAAATGATATCAATTGCTGGATATTCACCTAACATCTTTTTTAAATCATCTTTGATAGAATCTACTGTCCAATCATCTGATTTAAAATTTATATTAGATAGATATTCTTTGATATAGTTTTCTTTAATCATTATAAAGGTTTTTTTATTATATTAAAAAAATAATTATAGTTTGCTTATTTTTGATTCGTATATTTCAATTACGTTATCTATAACTGATGTGAATTTATTTTCTTCTTTTAAAGATTTACAAGCTAAATATTTATTTGTAATTACTTCTTTGTTTTTCATAACAGAAACATTTTCTTTAACTGCTAGTAAACAAAGTTCATCATCGGTTGAATATTTACTTAAAAGTTTAGAAACTCCTTCTTTATATTTTATAAAGTCAGATTCTTTGACAATATCAAATTTAATTTCTTTAATAGAATCTATTTTATTATCAATAGATTTCCAATCTTTAGATTGTTCTTTAAGACTTTCAAGTATTGAAATATTTTCTTTACTTTTATTTGATTCTATTAATTTGATTAACGATTCTAAGAATAAACCTTTACCTTTTATTTTAATATTACCAGCTCTTTGATATCTATCTATTGGTCCGTATGTTTGTATAGTTAAAAATTGATCCATTAAAAATTGAACCTTTTCAGAAAATGATTCAAGATTAGTTTTATCTTTAGCAACTGGATTAGGTTCTTTTGACACTTTAACTTTAGCTATCTTACTGAATTTTTTCATCTTAAAAATATATATTTATGTTATATATTAATTTTTACAAGCACAAAAAAAGATAGTTAAAAAACTATCTTTTAATTTTATTTAGTATATTATTACCAAATTTTTTGGAAATGATTAAGATTATAAAGAGTTTTTATAAGATTGTACATCAACTCTAATTTCTTGTGCTAGATTTTTCAATTCTTGCATAATCTTTCTAATTCTTGCTCCAGCCGCTTTGTTTCCTTTTACGAAAAACTTTTCGAAATCATCTTTAAGATTATATTCTTTATCATCGATATTAAAATCATCGGTGATCATTTCTATTAGTTTATCATACTTATCCTGATATTCCATAATTTAAAATTATTTTTTTTTATTTATATTGATAAATTTATTAAAAGTTTTATTTAATCAACATTATTTATATATCTAGTTTACCTCTTATCCTTTCCATAAAAGATAATTTCCTTCTTTTGAGTAAGTTTTTTTCGTTTTCCAATTCTGATTTATCAAAAGATAATTTAATCATTTCTTTTTTTATGTGAATAATTTCTTGTTCAGCTTTTTTTATTTTAAAATCTCTATCTATGACTCTATTATCTTTAACACTATACATATAACGATAAAACTCTCTGAATTTAATCAACAAAGCTTTTAATTCAGATTTAGTTAAGTTTTCATCAAAGTCAGATGTCATTAAATACTCTAATATTTCATCATTTTCTGTCATATATTTGTAATTATTTTTAATAATTCAAAAAATTAATTTTTATTATTTATATATATAATAATTGTGGATAATAAATTAAAAGATATAATTTTCATAACTAATTATTTGACTAATTGTAAGTTAGAAGAAACATCTAATAACTGCGAAAAGGTCGAACTAACTAGAAATTTACTAACATGTAGAGTTAGACAAGTTCTACAAGAAAGAGTGAAAAATTCTAATTGTGTAAATAAACCAAAAAAATCCTTTTTGTATTTTTTAACTAATGTAATTTTTTAAATCTCAGGTCCAATATCAATATTAACATTTTCATCAAATTTACCAGCTTCTTGTTCTTGAGCAATCAATTGTTCTAATATTCTTTGTCTTTGCTTTTCGATATGTTTTTTATCGTGTAATTTTTTTAAATTTCTAGATTTTAACTTTTGTTTATGTACTTTCCTAGTTTTAGATTTTGGCATAATTAAAATATTTTTATTCTTATATGAAACATTTTTAAATATGTTTAGAAATTTTTCTCATAATTAAATTCAGAGTTGTTTTCAATATATTTATTCAATTCTTCTAAAGAAGTTTTTTTGATTATATCACCATTCGGTAGTTTAACTTCATAAACAAATTGATTTAATTTAGAATCCGTACCATCAGCACTACCATCATCTTCAGATTCATCTACTGGGTTCAATAAATCATCTATGTTATCATTATTAATCAATTTACTTAATTCTTCAGCAGTTAAATCACCATCATCACTGGATAATTTAACAGAAGGAACTTTAATAATAGCTTCTATTCCTAATATAGACCATATAAACTTTATTATTTCGTTTATTATACTTTCCAACAATTTTAAAATAGGTCTTAAAGACAAAGAAAGTATATTTGGGTTCATTCTAACCATACCATATGTGTATGTTGGAAGTGATTTAATGACTGATATATTAATGATGTCAGTTATATTATCTATTTCGGTATCATCTGATATCAACCAATCACCATTGGCTTTTTTAGCAAATGCTTTTTCTAAAATAACTTTTATTAAAAGTGGATCAAATTTAATACCCATCATATCTAATATTCCCTTTGGTGTAAAAAATGTTAAGATCCATTTAAATGATAGAAATTCAACCATTCTATTGGGTAGTGTAAATGGGTTTACTAATGATTTAAAGAATTTTAAAATATATTCAACTATACCAGCAACTATTTTAATTGGTAAAGTAACCACACCTAATAATAATTTAAACAAAGGTTGTGTATTCGATCCTATCTTATTTAAAAGGTCTTTTAATTCCTTTTTCTTTCCTTTTAAATAACTATTGTTTGGATCAATATCAATTGCTTGGTTCATTAGTCGATTGGCTTTTGATAAGCTTTCATCATCTTCTTTTTTAACTAACACATCTACTTGATCCAACAATATTTTAACATCTTCGTTGATATAAATATAGTTATAATCAACACCTGGTAAATACTCACCGGTAGAATATTCTATAATAGTAGTTTCTTCCCTAACATTAAATTGTGTGTTAAAAGGATAGCTAGTGTCTAATTTTCTTAAAGCTTCTTTAGTTGATAGAGAACCGTTTGATAAAGCAGGTACTATTTCATTTCTATTTGTTTTGTCTTTAAATGGTGTATTAGCTTTATTTGATTGTAAATTAACACTTAAAGATTTGATCTTTGTATCAGGAAATATTAATTTAACTGGTGGTTTTTCTAAAATTCTATCCATTTTTAAATCCATACCAAATGGTAAGTTCTTACCAAATATTTTAAAGGGTATTAATGTAGTTCCATCTAAAAGAGTTCTCAACTCACCGTTTGATTCATTTATATAAACATAATTTTTTAATCTTGATTCAGTTATTGGTTTTTGTCTAGCTTTGACATACTCTTTAGTTGAATTATACTTACTTGGGTCCACATCTAAGCTAGTTTTTAGTTTATTTATAGAATCCTTAGATAAAGGACCAAAGTGTTCTCCTAACTTACCTATTAGTATATCTACTATAAAAGAAAATGGATTTTTGAATAAACTTATTAATTGAGAAGCTTGTGGTACTAATTTATCAAATATCTTAATCAATAGTTTTATAAAAACTTTGAACACACCTAAAGCGTGTGGTAATCTATAATAGCTACCAGAATCTGATTTATTGGTATTTGAGTTTTCATCGGTAGACCCAACACCTTCTTCGTTATTATTGGATGTTTCTAAAACACCTTCTATGATGTAATAAGTTTCGGTATCAGATTGTGTTAACATAAACCTTTTAATACTATCTACACTTTGTGGTTCTTCTTTAGATCCATGTCCGTATTTTCCTTTAGAAAATTTACCATTAGTTAAAATCTCTTTAGTTAAATCAGAAACATTGATAATTTTACCAGGTGTATCATCATTGGTAGTTATTTGTGTAGAATAAGAAGGTGTGATTTTAGTTGATTCATCAATATTTAAAGTTTTTATATCAATATTGAAAGTTTTTTCCTGGTTAAGGTTAGGTAAATTACCAACGTTTAACTTTTTTTCGCAATATATCCATTTTATTATTTTATTATTTTCTACAAAAATATTTTTATTATTTTCTAATTTTATAATACCCGAAGCGGGAATTTCTTTTCTAATACCGTTTATTAACTTATATTCTTTATAAGAATAGTATTTACCTTGTTTGGTGATTTCAGCTTTTTTATCACTGTTTATATCCCATGTGTGTGTTGAATTTTTTCTATAAAATTCAAATGGTATTTCTCTCCATATTTCTAAATCATATGTTTCAAGGTTATTTAATTTACCATTAACATAATTCCAGTTACTTAAACTAAATTCGGTTATATTATTCTCTATTATTATATCATTTGATAAGTTTCTAATCATTTTAATATTAAATGATTCATTATTTTTAAATTTAAATAAAGTATTATTATTAGATAAGCTAATAGTTTTTATTTCACTAACACCTTCTTTTGTATCTGAATTAACTTTAATGCTAGTTGCTGGTTTAACTTTAATAACTTTTAATTTATAATCAGTTTCTGGGTCTATCCAAATCATACCAGGTTTCTCTCCATTTGATAACGCATAGTTTCTTAATTTATCATCGGATGCTGCTTCTGGTGAAAATATTTTAATAGGCTTAAATAGTTTTCTCATGGTATTTGGAAATCCATTTGGATGTTTATCATTCTTTTTATAAATAGAATTGTTAGACAATTGACCATATAAAATAGAATTTTCTAATTGTTGTTCTATATCTAACGAGTTAATTATTTTAGATTTTATAGATATTTGTTCATCTTTAGGTAATCCTGATTTACCTAATTCAAATCCTAATACATCTTTATAATATTTTAAATATTCTGATGTATCACTTTTATCAAATTTAGATATAACTGGATTTCCTTCTATCGCATCTTCTTTGGTTAGAATATTTTTATCACCCTTTTTATACTTTTTTAAATCATATCCATCCGGTTTCGAATTGCTTGTTTTTTGTAATACTCCTTTTTTCCAAACATAATAGGGATCGTTGAAAGATGGCCACTCAGATGCGTTTTCACCTAATTTCCATTTATCGGATTGTGTTACCCAAGAAGCTTTTTTGAAAGGTGTTGATACCTCTTCTTCTAATCCATTTCTTATTACTTTAACCTTTAGCTTTTCGTTTGGGTTTAAAGGAGTTCCATCCTCTTTATAAACACCTAATATTAAAGTTTCTGGCTTATACTTATCTAATTCATCAACATCTTCTTGTTCTTCTTCTAACTGAGGTTTTTTATTTACTTCTGGTGGTAAGTCAATATAAATATATTTATAATTAACATTTGGATCAAATTTACCAGTAGAAAAAACCGTTGATAATATTTCATATCTATCTGTATTTAAATTACCTATGTTAGATTCTGTTATGTTGTTATCAATGATATCACTCTTTTTAACATTACCTTCATCATCACTTGACACACCACCACTAGTTAATTTTTTAAGTTCTTTTATCTTTTCTTTAGAATCGTTTCCTTTAAATCCTATGGCTTTAGGTTTTTTACCACTACCGCCATTTGCTGATGGTTTTTTGGATTTTGTTGTTAATGGGGATGATGATAGTAATGGAGCTAATCTAGCTATGATTTCTTCAATATCAGATATTGAATCTATAACAATAGAAGCCAATTCGATATAAGGTTTTTGTGTTTCAAATATAGATTTTAATGCTATAGTTTCAAACATTTTAAACCCAACATCTTTATCTAATTCTAAGTTTATATCAGTTTCTCTTATTTTTAATCTACCTTTATCATCTTTAAGTTTATTAATATTATCAATACCTGAATTAGTATTCTCAGCGAATCTAGAAAAAATCTCTTCAGAATTTGTAGATATTGGATTTGATAAATTTTTAAACAATGATTTCTTAACCATGTTATCCGCAATTCCTAAATTTCCTTCTATGAATTTTGTTATATAACTAATATTGGGAACTAAAAGAATAGATGGTTCTTTTAATCCAATAGATTTTGATATAATACTATCGGGTCCTGGAAAACTTAATGATACATTATATGGTCCAGTTACTAAAGACGAACCATATAAAGGAAATTTAATAGAAAGAGGCATTAAATAATGTTTTTAATTTATATATAAAATACATTCTATTCAATCAGAAATCTTCGTATTGTAATTTATATTCTTAATATTTTATATATAGTTAAAGAATACGAATAAAATAAAAAATTCTTATGAAAAAAATTTTATTAAATTTAATATTATTAATGTCTATTATAATGGCTGGTACGGTAGCTTATGTATCGGTTGGTGGTTTATTAAAAGTATTTAGTGGAGCAGGAACATTAGGTGTTATATTATTCACTTCTATTGAGGTGGCTAAAGTTATAGCAACATCAGCTATACACACATATGGTAAAATACTAGGATGGAAATACAATTTATTATTATCTTTAGGTGTAGTAATTGCTATGGCTATTACTTCTATGGGTATTTATGGGTTTTTATCATCAACATATAAAGAAAGTTATTCTAAGATGGTTAGTATAGAATCTAAGATAGAATTAAATAATTCAAAATCAGAAGGATATAAAACACAGTTAATTTCTGTTAGTAATGAGAAAGAAGGATTATCAACTATTATATCAGAATTAAGTTCTGGTTTATCAAACAACGTTATTGAATACAAAGATAAAGAAACTGGTAAAATAATAAGGACCACATCATCTTCTACTAGAAGAGCTTTAGAAAAACAATTGGATAGAGCTTCTGTAAGACAGGAATTAGTAAGTGAAAAATATGATAAAATTTCTAATAAAATATTTGAAATAGAAAATGAAGTATTGGAAATAAAATTAGGAAACGATGTAGCTAGCGAATTGGGTCCATTGAAATATTTAGCTGAGGTTACGGGAATGTCAATGGATGATATTATGAAATGGTTTATCTTTTTATTAATTATAATTGGGGATCCAATGGCTATATTAATGGTCATTGTATTTAATAAAGTTGCTAATATAGAAAGACAATCAAGAGAAAAAGATATTGAAATTTCGATTATTCCTTCTAAGATAAAGGAAGAAATTAAAGAAGAAATAGAAGAAGAGATAAAGGAAGAAATAGAAGAAGAGATAAAGGAAGAAATTAAAGAAGATAAAGAAGAAATAGAGGACATAGAAGAAGAAATAGAGGACTTGGAAGAAGAAATAGAAGAAGAAATAGAAGAAATAGAAGAAGAGATAAAGGAAGGTGATACGGAAAATGATGAGGTTTTAGAAAGATTAAAGAGGTTAGAAGAAAAAGAAAGAATTATCAAAGAAAAGGAAGATGATGTTAAAAGGTTGAACAAAGAAATAAAAGATTGGGAAAACACTCATTGGAAACTAAAAAGAAATCGAAAACCACCATCTACATAGATGGATAAATATTTAAATCCTCTTTTTTAAGAGGGTTTTTTATTTGATAAAATTATAATTTAATATATAAAAAAAAGATTAAATTATTTAATGTCTTCCACTATTATAGACCAAATTTTAGGTACACTACAAATATCAGATGAATTTGATATTAACTCAGGTACATCTTCATCTGATTATACACCAACATTTTCAAAAAGTGGTGATGAACATATAGTAAACATTACAGACCTTGAAGATGTTCTAAGTTTAGATACTTTTAAATATGAGTATTTAGGTGAGATAGAAAATAGGTATTTAAAAACATATTATAGAATATCTAAAGATAATTCATCTTGGTCTAATTGGTTTGAATTGGCTGAGGAAATAGATTTCCCACAAGTAAATCCGAATAATAAATTATATGTTGATATTAAATTTATTAGAGAATGTTCTTCTAATATAGGTGATTTAAGATTAACATCATATGAATTGAATGGAACTATTTTAAGGAATGGTTCAGATTTAACTGATGATTCGTTTGTTTGTTTAAATCCAAATGAAGAAAAGATAATAGGAGTTCCTTATATATTTAAAGTTTTTAAATTAACTGATATTGAAGTTTTGGGTTCAAATCCAGAATTATTAAATATAAAATGGAGATATTCACAAGACAATGGTAGAACTTGGTCGATGTATGAACCATTTACTAAAGAAAATGTGACAACTAAAAGAATAAATCCTATTAAATTTTTTCAAGTAGAATACTTAGTTAAGAATGAATCTAATAATAAAGTTAATATACAAGATATAAATATTATAGGTGATGTTCAAAATATTACCAATGATTATAATAAAACTAATTTAATAGGAATAAGAGAATGTTGTAAATCAGATTTACTTGGAACATTTGATTCAAATGGTAATTTCATACCTAACACAACATTAAATCAAACCGGTGGTGGCTCACAAGACTCTTTACATGAAACAACAGATGCTGATGCTGCTAACTTTTATAATCCTTATCAACAAAATGAAGCTGTTGATTTGTTAAGTAAATTAAGCACTGATGCTGAACTAATGTTTGGTCATAGAGTAAGTTATTTTGTAACAGATGCTGATAGAAAGGGACAAGATCATACTTTACATGAATATCAATTGTTTAATGTAGTTTGTGAGGCTGATATAAAAGTATCTGTAGTTGATAATAATTTCCCAGACAATCAAATAGTTATGAACCAATTTGATTTAAATTTGTTTGAAACAATGGAAGTTCATATAACAAAGAAAAGCTTTAAAAAGGTTTTTGGTAAACAAAGAAGACCATCCAAAGAAGATTTCTTATATTTTTGTGATATAAATAGAATGTTTCAAGTAGACCACTCTCAACAATTTAGGTCTTTTAACAATACTGCTATTTATTATAAGTTGATATTGAAGAAATACACACAAAAGGCAAATGTCAAAGCTGGAAACGATGTTATACAACAAAAAATATCAGAACTTACAAAAAATACTACTATTGATGAATTGTTCGGTATAGAACAAACACAGGATAAACAAGCTGTTGCTAACAAACAACAACATAAAACACTTACGCAAGATCCTATTAGACATGTGGTACAAGCTGAGATTGATAAAGAATTGATATTAAATTCAACAACGGTTATATCTAAATCTAATTATGATTTATCAACTTCCAACTACCAAACACCAGCAGTTATTTATAACAACTTAAAACCTGATTTAAAGGTTTCTGATAATATTGGATATACTATCTGGTTTAATATTAACAATTATATAAAAGGTGAGCATTATAACTTATTTAATAACTATGATACTGGTAATAGTATTGGATGGAAGTCTAATATTATTGATGATGATATAATTCTTAATTTAAATGAAACTGAATATAAATTCCAACTATTAGGAACAGCTTCTACTGATAATCTAGCATTGGAAGAAGAAACATGGTATTGTTATGTTCTTAATGTAGATCAAAGACAAAGAAAATTAACTCAATATATTTATAAGAGAAATGTAGAATTTGAAGAAGATGTTGAAAAATTAACTTCTGATAAATTATTAAAGGTTTATGAATCTTCTGTTGATATGGTTCCAGTTGATTACATATTAGAAGGAGTCAATCCTAATATATTAGGTTCCGATATGAAAGCAACTAATATAAGATTATATTCTGATATATTACCAGTAGAAATACATAATAAGATGCTTAATCAATATATTATAGGTGATGATTCTAAGTATCTATACTTTGGTGATAACGCGACAACTAAACTTTCTTTACCATCCTTTAAAATAGGTGGTGAGCCTATATAAAACTTTTCGATACTTTCATATATAGATTTAATATATGGGAAATTATAAATCAATTTATTGTGTTAATTGTAAAAAACATACTGGTAATTTACCAAAGCTTTCTGCTGTTTTAGATGGTAAAAGAGTTTGTAAAAATTGTAGTAGAATGAATGGTGTTTATACTTTAGTAAAAAAGAATGATAGTAATTTTATTAAAACATCTAACGAAGTTAAGTGGATTGTTTATGATGCTATCGGAAGACATAAACAAACTTTAAATTATATCAAAGAAGGAACATCACTTTTAATGAGTCCTTTTAATGATAACTTTACTTGGATGACAACTATAATTGATAATATTTTAAATAAAGACGATTTTTCGGTTGAGTTTGAAACAAACAATTCTATATATACATTATATTTACCTATTAAGTGAAAAAATTAGATTATATAAATAAAAAAGTTGATGAATTGATATTATTGATGAAATCCGAGAAAGATGTCGTTGATTATAACTATGGTAAAGATTGGAATAAAGTCAGTTTATATTTATTCAAATCTAAATCTACGATAAAGTGTTTAAAAAAATATTTAACTAAGTTATGAGTAATATGAATAATGATGATGTGGTGGTGGTTTGTACTAAATGTGGTGGTACAAAACTAGTTTGGGAAGTAGTTTGTAAAAAATGTGGTTCAGTAAATATTAAAAATTAACACAACATTATCAATAAATAATAATTTATATTAAATGTATCTAATTGATTTTTAGTATACATTATTATCACTCCTTCACTTTATATTTAATTAAAAAAATATTTTTTTAAACTTTTTGACATCTATGATTTATAATACTAAATCAAGTTCGTTCTTGATGTAATTAAAAATTAAACGATATAAAATTATGAGTGAATTAGATGATTTATTTAGTGGTAACCTTGAAAACAAGATGGACTTCTTAACAGAGCAGTCGAAAACCAACAACGATGGTATTTACAAGGTTGACTTGTCTAAATCCAGAGACAAGAAAAAAGGATGGAGATCAGTAGTTAGATTCCTACCTAACCTTACATCAGAAGGTAAATTAGGACAATCAGCTATTGAAAAAATATCACATTATGTTGATATTAAACAAGAAAGAGAGTTGAGTGGTTATTTTGACTCACCAAAAAACTTTGGAGAAAAGTGTCTTTTAACAGACCTTTACTACACAATGTTGAATTCTAAAAATGCTATCTTAGTTGAAAAAGCTAAGATGTTAAAATACTCTAAGAAATATTTTTCTTATGTATTAGTTATTGAAGATGAACAACAACCAGAGTTAGTTGGTAAAATATTAGTTTATCAATATGGTAAAACTATTAAGGATAAAATTTTAGCTGAGAAAAATGGTACAATCTCTGGAGAATCTTGTAATGTCTTTGACATCACAAAAGGAAAAGATTTCGTATTAGTAGCTAAAGAAATCCAAGCTGGTGATATAACTTATCCTGACTATAAAATGTCAATGTTTAAGCCTGTGGAATCAACACTATCTTTATATTCTAAAGAGAAACAAACATTTAAAAATGTTCCTTTAAATGAAGAAGGTAAAATTGACCCATCTATTCAATCAAAAGTTAAAGACTTTTTAACTGATAGAGATGTAGAATTAGAATCTTCTGGACCTAAGAAATTAGAAGACAAGGATTTCGCTAAAATTAGTGAGATTACAGCTTTCTTAACTGGTAAAGTTTCCGCTTCATATGAAGCTAAAAAACAAGCTGGGTCTGAAGCTACTTCTGATGATTTAGTATTCAATGAAGACAGTTCAACTGGATCAAGTGTTGAGAAAAAACCAGCATCTACTACCTCTTCCGAAGATGATTTCTTTGACGAGTTTTAAGTAGTAATGTTTAAAATAAGACTAGTCCATATTTGGACTAGTCTTATTTAAAAATAAAATTAAAAATATGAGTTTATTAAATAAATCATTTAAAGATAATTCTACGGGAGAAACTGTCACAATAGATGTGATAAAAGAAAATATAGTTACCTTAAACAATGGTGATATGGTGGCTACTGAAAGAATATTAGACAATTCTCATTATGAAGAGGTTGTTGACCCTAGTTCTTTTTTCTCTAAACAATCAAGTTCACTTTTGGATAATATAATGGATAAGGTAAAAAGTATTAAAACTGATAATATGGTTGATGATAATACTATATCCAATTCTATTAAATCTGGATCATCTGAATTTTCACCATCTTCTAACGAAAGTGCTGTTATTCAAGTTAGTGAAGAAGATGAGAGAGCGGAACTTATGAGAAAGTATAATATTACTGACCAACCTAAAACGATATCACCAGAAGAGTTGTTGGGTGAAACACCCACTGGTGAAACACAACCGGTACAAAACACACAACAAACTTATAACCAACCGCCTGTTCAACAACAGGTTCAGGTAGATGATCCTATTATATCTATGTTTAAGAATGTTAAGAGAATTGTTGATTTTAAACTTGACTTTTCTATCGAAGAAAAAATACCCAGAATTGATTTTATAGAAATGATGGAAGATTCTTATAATACAAGTATTATTGAATATTTAGCAGATGAGTTTACGAACAAACTTTTAAAAGATCCTTCTATTATACAGAATGTTATTAAAGAAAAGATAGAATCTTTGGTTAAACAAGGTGGTGTTGAAACTAAAAAACCTACCATTAAGAAACCAACGACAAGAAAACCAACATCTAAGAAACCAACGACAAGAAAACCAACATCTAAGAAACCTACTACTAGAAAACCTAGAGTTAAGAAAGTAGATGAAAGTAATGAAGAAAGTAATTAATTATGATTAGAGAAGATTTTTTATTAAGAGCTGTGAGGATAAGAAAAAATTATCTTTCATTAACTAATGATTTAGATACTTATTTAAGTAAAGTAGAGTCTGTGTCTAATAGGTTGGAAAAAACCATAGACGAGATAACAATTATAGAAAATAAATATAATGATTCTGATAAAAAGAATGGTAAATTTGAATCGGATAAAACATTTAAAGAATTGTTGAAAATAATAGATAATGTTGAAAAGGAAGGTAAAAGGTTAGAAACTATAATCAATCCTTTGAATAAAGAAATTGAAAAACTATCTAAAGAAGAGGTAGAATTATATAAATTAATTAAAGAAAATCACACTAATTTAAGTGAGAATCAAATAGTTGATTCTGTTAAGACGAGATTGGTTAACGAGGGTCTTATATAAATTTATTGCTTAGTCGGAATAATTCTTTTCATATATTTTTGACTTAATATGGGCCACACTTTTTGTGTGGTCTTTTTCATTTAGTCTTAGTATTCCAACTAGATATAAAAGATTTGTTTTTCTTTTCAAAATCTTCATAAGATTGAATTCCATTTTTAATAGGATTTCTATTAAAATGTAAATTACCTCCTTTTAAAGCTACTCTTTTCCCAATATCAGTTTTTTCAGATGCTTTCATAACCATTTTTAGTTGGTCGATAGATTTTTGTCTAGGTAAAGCTTCTGATATATTAGAAAATTCACTTTCTTTTATAAAGTCATTAAATTTTAACATAACTTATATATTAAAATAAAATGTTAATTAATATAGTCGATTTAAATATAAACAATTCTCTGATATTAGACTATAAAAGGTGTGTATGAAGAAATTCAAATATAAATTATGGGATGGTTTTATTTATTTCGATTCAAAATTAAATGAATTGGAATCCCTTTATTTATCTGTTGTTTCAAAACATGATACTAAGTTTTATAAAAAAACTAAAAATAATAATAAAGTTAGTGAACATATAAAAGATGAAGTAGACAAAATGTGTTTAATCATAGAAAGAAAAAATAAAGTAAATTCAATACTTAAAAACCAAACAAATGAGTAAAATATCAAACAAATGAGTAAAATATCAAACAAAAATAGTAACAACACAAAAAATAATACTAAAGGAGTTAATATATGTAATACCAACAATGGTATTTATTCAACAACTTCTTCTGATGTTATAACTTCAACATATACTGGATTAAGTAATCTTTCAATTGGTCCAGGTGTTACATCATATACTTCAGGTGATATTAATATTTCTACTACTAATTCTTATAATATTGATGGCATTGAGGTTAAATTTGATAGAAATTTAACTTTTGAAGAAATTAGTTTAATTGTTGGTATTGATATTAATGGTACTAAGTATTACCATTCTATGATTAAAAATGGAATGACCTTATATGGTGATTTAAAGGAAAAAATAGAACCTATAATAAAGGCACTTGGAAGAAAGGAAAAATTGAGTTCTATTCTAAAAAATAAAGAAAATGAAAAATGTTAGTAGATTTAGTCATAGATGGTAATTATGTTTTAAACCGATTGGTTTTCATATTAAATAAAAATAATTTATTGTTCGGAGCTTTAAATAGGTCTTTAGAAAGGTCAATAGATAGTTATAGCAAAAGATATCCTTTTGCGAACATATATTTAGTTTCCGATTCAAAAGAAGGATCTTGGAGAAAAAAATTAACACAAAGTTATAAAGCAACAAGAAAGAAAAGTAGTGATATTGACTGGAAGTTCGTTTACACTGCTTATGGTGAAGTAAAGGAAGAGTTGAGTAAAAGAATAAACGTATTAGAAGCTCCTAATGTTGAGGGCGATGATTGGATATCATACATAGTAGAAAAGTCGAATAAAGAGAATAGGTCTGTTATGATTGTTTCTAATGATTATGATTTAAAACAATTACTTAAATTTGATTTAAGTGATAATTACCTAAACTTTATGACAAATGAGATGTCCAATAAGGAAAAGGTATTCTTACCTATTAATTATAAATTAGTTTTGAATAAGATAAAAAATCTACCTAATGATAACATTTTTGAATTAAATGACAATAGTGAGTTTGTTAGTTTTATGGAAAAAACGTTAATGAAGTGTGATATACATGAGGTTAATGATAAAGAAGAATTATTCTTAAAGTTGGTTTCTGGTGATAGTTCAGATAATATATTATCTGCTTGGGTTGAGTATAAGAATGGTAAGAAAAGAGGAATCGGAATTAAAGGAGCTAAAAAGATATATGAGTATTACTTAACTGAGTTTGGTGAAGTAAATACAGAAGATCCTGATTTTTATGAAAACACTGCTGATTTAATCTGTGAAGTTAAAAAAGTACCAAAGTTAAAACTTATTGATATAGTTAATAATATAAAACATAATTCTAAATTAATAGATTTGAGTATTGATAATTTACCCGAAGATATTGTTGATAAGATGAATGATAAAGTTTTAAATGTATGACAGTTGGAGATAATTTATTATCAATTTTTAAAGTTCTTTTTTCGGAAAGAAACAAGTGGGAATTTGTTACCGATAAACAAAAAGAAGAATATTTCTTTATTATAAATAGATATTTATCAAAAAAATATCTAACCAAATCTAAACTTATTAATAATAAGTTTATAAATAAAGTATCGGGTATGAACATATGGTTTCATTTTTTACAGAATGAACCTTATCCTAAATGGTTTTGGTCAAAATCTAATAAAGAAAAAGTAAAGAAGTTATTAACCAATATAGAATACAAGGATTTAAGATTCAAATTAAAAATATCTGAAGAAGATATGGATTATCTAATAGATGAACATCCAATCTTTATTAAAGATGAAATTAACAGATTTAAGAAAATACAAAAACAATAATAATATGAAAGACAAGTGGTATGTTGTTCGGGTTCAAGGTAATAGAGAAAAATCTATATCAGAAAAGCTCAAGAAATATTCAACAGATGGTGAACTTACTGGGAAATTAAGTGATGTTGTATCACCCATGAAGAAAGACTTTATGGTTAAAAATGGAAAAAAGGTTAAAAGAGAAAAGGCTCTTTATCCAGGATATGTTTTCGTTAAGACAAACTCTATGGGTGAATTAAAATACTTTTTCAAACAAATGGATGGTGTAAGTGGATTCTTATCTGATAGAAAGGGTGAGCCACAATCATTAACCGATAAAGAGGTCAATAAAATGATAAATAATCACGAAGATGAAGTAAATAAAGAAGCTCCTTTTGTATCTGGTGAAAAAGTTAAGATATTAGATGGTCCATTCGCTACCTTTCTTGGTGTTATAGATAGTGTTGAAGGTGATAAATTGAAAATACTAGTGTCTGTTTTTAATAGAAATACAACTATATACTTAAATGAGACACAAATAATTAAAAATTAAAAATAATACACATTATTAATATATCAAAACTCCATTTGTTTTTTAACAAATGGAGTTTTGTTTTTTAATATATAATAACATGAGAATTAAAAAATTTGAAACATTCACAGAATCTATAAACGAGGACTTTACTTTTGATACTCCTAGTCAATATATATCAATGGCTTTGAAAAAATTACAATTTAAAATAAATAAATTTTTTGATTTTGTTCCAGAAAAAGTAGGTGAATTGGGAGAACCAATTAAATCCCCTAATTCTAAAGAAGATGAGGATGATAAAAAAGATAAGATAACATTTAAAGATTTGATGGTTAATATTGATGATTCTGAAATATCAAACTTTTCTAAAATGAATGAATCATTAACGGTTACGTTTTCAGATAGTCGTTATGTTTATAAATTAATAATTTCAATAAACATAAAAGAAGGTATTCCCAAGGATAAAGAAAAGAATTTCTCATTTAAAGATGTAAAAAACTGCTTCTTAAAATTAAAAAAATATGATATAAACACTTATGAAATAATAGGTGAGATATCTAAAAATGTTAAGGTGTCTAAAATCGATGAAGAGTTCTTAATAGAACTTAAAATAGAATTAGATGAGGATTTTAACGAAGAAGAAGAATTTGAAATAGAAACTTAATAACATGGCTAAAGTAGTATTTGAAGAATTAATAGATTTTATAACAGCCACCACTCCATCAATAGGATATCTTATTGGTTATGATTTGGATGGTGTGTTGAAACAAAAGGATAAATTTGGGGTTATAACACCAATAGGAGCAAGTGCTGTTAGTATACCACTATCAAATCCATTAGATGTGGTTTTACTAAGTGGTAATAACAGTGGGTCTAGTAGTATAGTAATGGGCACATCTACTGATATAAGTAGTTCGAATGGTAGTGGTAAATTAGAACTAGATAAATCATTAGATGTTATTTCATTATCAACAGATGATTCGGAAATTTTATTAAACACAGGATCTGTTAGTATTTCAAATTCTATAGGCTTGATATCATCTAATTTAATTGTAGGTGAGAATACGAGTTTGAGAAATGGTACTAATGATAAATATTCTAAATTTGAACAAAATATAAATAAATTAAATATTAGTTTTACTGATGATACATTATCAGGAGTTAAAAAGATTGAAACTATAGAAACTGGTATAAATTACTTAGCTGGAGTTGATAATATAACTTACTTACATTTAAACACACAAGGTTCTACAACTAATCCTAATACTAAAAATTCGGTTATTATAGGAGGTAATGGATTAGTTTCATCTTCTGATAACACTGCTTATGTTAAAAATTTAGAAACACAGGGTGGTCTTTCTAAATATTCTATTGACCCATCAACATTAGGTGGGTTTGATAATCTAACTATGATAACTAAGGGTTATTTGGATTTAGCTACTGCTTCTATTTATACTTATATTGATGTTAAAGCAACAGCTTCTATTTATAATTATATTGATGCAGCAACAGCTTCTATTTATAATTATATTGATGTAGCAACAGCTTCTATTTATAATTATATTGATGTAGCAACAGCTTCTATTTATACTTACATTGATAATAATTCGGGAACATCTTCTGGTACTTTTTCTAACCTTACTGCTGATAATGGTTTAAGTATATCAAATAATGTAATTGTTTTAGGTGGTACTTTATCACAATCCACTATAATTGCTGGTGGATCACAAGAATTGTTCTTAGGTTTAACTTCAAGTCAAATAACTTTCCTTCATATTGATGCTATTCAAGCTCAAGAAAGATATTCCGTACCAGGTAATGTTTTAGAAATTGGTAAAAACCCAGGTGGGTTTAATGTATCATTTGTTGATAATAATAATAACTATGAAACTAAATTAGATATAAATTCAGGAACTGGTGTTTTACAAGCAATTGATTATAATACTGGTGGATCTTCTCAACAATATGCAGCAACAGGTGTTGCAATACAATCATCTAGTGATGGTAGTGGAAATAGATCTGAGATTGTAACAACTACAGATAAGTCTGAAGTAGGACAAACTGTCGCTGGAACTTCTTCAACTTCTGGATTAAAATTGGATAGAAATACTGGATATAAATTTCAAGATGTTAGAACATCAGGTGCTGGTCTTGAATACGCTGATGATTATTCAACAAACTATACTACTTTATCATTAATAACTAAAGGTGATTTAGATTTAGCAACAGCTTCTATTTATAATTATGTGGATAGCGCTACTTTTAGTGGAGTTAATGGTATAACAATAGATCCTTCTGGTAATGTTAATTTGGGTGGAACTGTTTCACAGTCTAAAACTATATTATTGCCTGATGGTGGTGGGTCTAGAATATTTAGATTAGGTGATGCTGATGGTACAGGAACTATTACTCCTTTCACAAGATTTGATTCTTTAACAAACCAAGGTTTATTACATATAGACGCTGTAAGTTCAACACAATCAGCTTCATATACCTTTCAAGATAATTCTATTTATATTAAAAAATATGCACAACAAGCGGGTAATATTAATCTAGATTCTAATCCAGGTTCTACATTTGTTAACTTAGGGTATCAATCTACGGATAGTATAAATTTATTTTTAAGAACTATTTATGACACACCGGGTTCAACAGTAGCTAAGTCTGAATTTAGTCAATCAACAACAGGATTTGTATTTGATTCCATAACTTCTGACCCATATACTACTAGATTTTCAATAAGTTCTGGAGTGATATCATCATCTATTGTTGATGCAAGTGGTACATCAAGTGTTGTTTTTGGATCAACAATTATGATGTTATTAACCACCGATTCAAGTGGATTATTCGCTAATGGAACAGAGGTTAGTCTTTTAAGTGGTGGTAGTTATGTTAGAATAGATGATGCAGCAACAGGTGATAACTTGGTGAATGATGATTCTATAAACCTTAGAGGTCTTAGGTATACTGGATTTGGAGAAACTGATGTGGATGGAGCTAACGCTAATTACTCTACGTTAGTTGGTACTTCATTGGTTCCTAAAAAATATGTGGATAATAAAGTAGCTTCATCGATTGATTATAAAGGTAGTTATGACGCATCTATAGTAGGTCCAAACAGTTCTGCTACAATAGGTAATATGTACACTGTTACAGTTGCTGGAAATGGTGGTGGATATTTCACTACGTCATTGGAAATTGGAGATGTGATTATTTCCGAAGTAGATAACCCAAGTTCAGAAACAGACTGGACTGTAGTTAGTAAAGATTTAGATGCTTCAAGTATAAAGGTAAGTTATGAAAGTAATCCTGACACCAACGCTTATACTGACTCAGAACAAACAAAAATAGGATTTGTAAGTGTAACACAAGCCGTTGATTTAGATATAATGGAATCTGATATTAACATAAACAATTCAAAGGTTTCAAATGTAACTACTGATTTGAGTATAGGAAATAAAACCTCTACAACTTTAGATGTTTTAAGTTCTGATGGAACAAACGCTACCGTTCCGTCAGTAACAACATTAGAAGCAGGTTTATCAACAGCTGCTGATAAGACAAAACTTGATGGTATTGAACCACTTGCTGATGTAACAGATTCTACAAACGTAGAAGCATCCGGA
>TARA_R110002153_G_scaffold99102_5_pt1 | contig 34117 bp, 27 predicted proteins | sample TARA_R110002153 | Tara Oceans TARA_R110002153 (sample SAMEA4398193) | marine metagenome | biome: Polar Biome; feature: [SRF] surface water layer (ENVO:00010504); material: water (ENVO:00002006), including particulate matter (ENVO:01000060) such as... | depth 5 m | reverse complement strand
GAAGCTGTTGCCGCGCAAGCCGCTAAAATAGACGGCGTGAGTAAAGTATTATTAGCTGACAATGCAGAATATACTCAGCAGATGGCTGAAAATATCGCTGATTTAGTGACTGAGTTAGGCAAAGATGCCAGTCACGTATTGGCAGCGGCTACTACTACAGGCAAAAACTTTATGCCAAGAGTGGCGGCCTTATTAGATGTTGCACAAATTTCTGACATTATAAAAGTCGAAAGTGCCGATACCTTTGTACGTCCAATTTATGCTGGTAACGCCATAGCCACAGTACAATCTAGTGACAGTATCAAAGTGATTACCGTAAGAACCGCTGCATTTGATGCCGCAGGTGAAAGTAATTCAGCTCCAATTGAAGCCTGTACTGTAGTGAAAGCATTAGATAAATCAGCTTTTGTATCGGCTGAATTAACTGAGTCTGAAAGACCAGAATTAACTGCTGCTGACATTATCATCTCTGGTGGTCGTGGCATGCAAAATGGTGAGAACTTTAAACTACTTGACGGCATTGCAGACAAACTTGGTGCAGCCATGGGTGCTTCAAGAGCTGCAGTTGACGCGGGTTTTGTTCCTAACGATATGCAAGTAGGGCAAACAGGTAAAATTGTTGCGCCAAACTTATATATAGCTGTGGGGATCTCTGGTGCAATTCAACATTTAGCCGGAATGAAGGACTCTAAGGTCATTGTTGCTATCAACAAAGATGAAGAAGCGCCAATATTCCAAGTGGCCGATTATGGCATAGTGGGCGATTTGTTTGATATCTTGCCAGAGCTAGAAGCTGCTTTATAAAAATTAAATTAAGTAAAAAGCAAGCCATGACTAATTAAATTAGTTATGGCTTTTTTTTTGTCTTATATGGATTGGCATTACAGACATAACTTGATTTCCTATCACCTTTTTTACCACTGTCTATTCAATAGCAAACAACGGGACAATCTGAACAGGATACCTTGAAGTATTCGGCGAAAAACTCGCACATTAACCCAGTTAAATTACGATCAGCCTTAGGCGTTATCTGCAGTGCTATTTCCTCATCATATAATCGACTTTCAAAATAAATTTTGGTTATACATAATTGCCCCACAATTGACCGTTAAGCTACTCATCATAAATTTTCTATACTTAATTGATTGTTCTTTGGGGTCTAAATGATGAAAAATATATGGTCGCTTTTATTCGTTATTATTTGCGGCTTTTCGCTAAGCGTATGTCATGGTGGAAGTCCTAAATCTGGGCAACTACTTAAAGCTAGTGAGTTTGTTTTAACTAGCTCAGCTATGGTTGATGGTGGTGTATTACCTATTACTTATACTTGTGATGGAGACAGTGTTAGTCCGCCATTAAGTTGGAGTGGTGCTCCAGAAAACACTCAGTCCTATGGGTTAATTAAGCACCATAATGCGCCAGATGGTGTGCATTGGTATTGGACTATGTACAACATTGACACTGATGTTACCCAAGTTAATAGCAATGAAACTCTTGGCATATTGGGCACTAACAGTGTAAATGATTTAAACGCCTATGCTCCACCTTGTTCTAAAGGTCCAGGAGAGAAAAGCTATAGCTACACCATTTATGCTTTATCTGCGCCTGTGGCTTTAGATAACAATATAAAAGTAGACCGAGAAACTCTTTTAGCTGCAATGCAAGATATCACCTTAGGATCAGCGCAATTAACTGTTAGTTATGAACGCAGTCATAAAAATACTGAAAGACATAGCGGCGATATGAAACCGTCAAGTACGTCAAGTTTAAAACCTAACCCAGCACCTAGACCCGATCCTTCACCTTTTATCCCCCCTGATTTGTCTGTCAATATTGATTCTGCTCGATGCAAAACAATTCAACATTCGGTAACTGAAGCAGGTTTTGAGCAAGATGTTGCGGTTATTTGTGATGAAGATTATGCCTACATAGCGTCTTCCACTTATCCACAACATGAGTTGATGACAGGCATTACAGGCACTAATGAACAAATTCCAGTACCAGCAGCAGGTTATGCTGCGCCTATTAAACTTGAACCTAAAAAGGCTAAAAAATTAACAACTATTGATGCAGCAGTTGGCGTAGCAGTAAATGGAGTGCCTATTTACGATTATTCATCCCAAGGCGATTTAGATGTAAGTCAATACGATGTAAAACACGACACCTTAGTCTTAGGGCAGCTAGACAACTGTGGTGGGCATTCTGGACGAGGTGATGACTACCACTATCATGTATCACCGACTTGTATGATCGATACCATGAAAAATCAAAAAGATGCTGCCATTATTGGTTGGGCATATGATGGTTACCCCCTTTATGGTGATAAAAACCCAGATGGCAGTGAAATCGCAAAAGGTGATTTAGATGTGTGTAATGGCCAAGCTGACGATACTTTTGGTTATCGTTACCAAACGTCGGCTACGCCACCCTATATTATTCAATGTTTAGTAGGGGAGGTTGATACTGCCAAATTACCAAGAGTGGCCCCCTTAAGTGGTGATTTAAAGGGTATAAGAGCCGACCTTCGCCCGCCTCAAGATAGTGTCGAAAACTTAACCCATACTGTGGCTAAAGATGGTAGCCGTACTATGCGTTATTCATATAAAGGTGAAGACTATTTTACCACTTACAGTCAATCCACTCAGGGCGATAGCTGTTACGACTTTAAACAAAAAACCATTAGCAATGGTGGCAACCTTGAAGAAGGGACTTTTTGCAGAAACAATGAACAGCTAAAGGTTAAAGATAAACAAAAGCCTAAGCCAGCACCAAGCTCTAAACCTAACAAAAAATCTAAGTTAACAACAGTGCATTCAGTTAATCCTAAAATTTCAGGTGAGCATAATTTAAAACTAGAAGCCTGGGCTGATAACTGGTTTGCTGCTTACATTGATGAAAATCTTCTTATAGAAGATTCGGTATCTATAACCACTGAACGCTCCTTTAATGCTGAGAGTATTACCTTTTCTGCAAATTATCCTATTCAGCTTAATTTGATCATCAAAGATTTTAAGCAGAATGACTCAGGTTTAGAATATATAGGTGCCAGAAATCAGCAAATGGGTGACGGTGGATTTATTATGCAAATAACGGATACCGATACTCATAAAGTTGTTTCGGTTACCAATAGTAGTTGGAAGTGTGAAGTGCTGCATCGAGCACCACTTAATAAATTATGTGAGCAAGGATCTAATCCTGTTGCCGGTGAAGGTTATTGTACTTTTATGTCTAAAGAAGCCCCTACCAATTGGTTGCAAGCTGATTTTGACGACTCATCTTGGTCAAACGCAACTGAGCATAGTGTTGCATCTGTTGGACCAAAAGATGGCTATGATGAAATCAATTGGGACAAAAGTGCTCAGTTGATTTGGGGTGATGATCTTGAAACTGATAACACCATCATTTGTCGAGCTAACATTCAACAACCCAAATAAGTGCATTGAAGGTAATAATTATGTCTGTATTTAAAAAAGCAAAATGTGCAAAATTAGCTTGGATTTTAGTCTGTGCTTTATTCAGTATTTGTACCTCGCTAAATGCTCATGTTTTAACAGAAACAAGCGCCCAAGTTATTTTGCGAGATGGTCAAATTGAAGTAAAAGTACTCACTGATATTGAGCATTTGATATCGAGTTTACAAAATGATCAAGCATGGTTGTTGGGTGATATAGATTCAATCATGCCGCAAAATTTAAGCCTTAGCGAACAAGATACGTTTACAAAAAATGCCCTTAAACAAAAGATGCACTTAGTGGTAAATGATCAGGTTATAGGTATTGAGGCTGTTATGTTGGAACGTGATAGTAATAGCCACGAGCCGAGTAAGTCTCACAACAAAGAAATTGTTTTTCAAGCAAGGCATAGCTTTGCTCAAATAACATCGCTCTCTATTTCATTTCATAAAAGTTTAGGTGCCGTGCATACAAGTTTTGTTAAACCGCAATATAGACTGATTAATGCTGGTGAAATTACCCAGATGGTATTTTAAAGCTGTGTTACTGAAATTAGGCGAGTTAAAAAGAAAGGTTAGTAACCAATAAGCTCTTGGATATAGGTAACTACCTTAATTGTAGGCATATAGTCAGTATGCAATACTGCTACTTAAGCATAAAATTATGACCTTAAAGATCAGAGAACCAGTGAAGTTAATCCATAAATTCTTTTTAGCTTTTTTTATTACTAACATTATCTTAGTTGGATTAATGTTTGGTTTTATATACATGAATTTTGCAGCTGAGTTTAATCACTTTGTTGAACAGGAAGAACAAAAACATCTTGTAGAAGTTAAGCAACAGTTAGTGCAGCTGTATTCAGAAGTGGGTAGTTGGCAGCCCATTAGCCAGAATACTCAGTTATGGCGTTCTATTGTTGATCCTAAAAAGGATCCAGGCGAACCCAACGCCATACAGAAAAATAATAGCAACATTACCCCTAAGGACTATGCTGGCGAAAATATTAGCGAGCAAAAAGTACCATCATTATTATGGCCAAACCTGCCTCCAGATTTATTGCAAACAGGTAGGCGTATCAGCTTGTACGACCAAAATAAGGATGTTGTGGTTGGTCGTACTAATGTAATTGAAAATCCACATATAGAGCCTATTTTACTAAATAATAATGTTATTGGCTGGATAGGCTTAGTACCTTCAAGGTTGGTTGTAAATAGCTCGGTAAATGCCTTTTTGTCCGCTCAATTTGATAACTATATCACTATCACTTTATGCGTTATTTCACTGGCTTTTATTATGGCTATTGTTTTATCTAGGCATTTAACTAAACCCATAAAACAGATTGTTGTCGCCACGAACGAGCTCAACAAAGGTAATTATGAAAGCAGGATCTTACCCTTCACTCAGGATGAGTTGGGCACCTTATCTAATAACGTCAATGAATTAGCTTGTACACTTGAACAAAATCAGAAAATGCGTTTTCAATGGGTTTCAGACACGTCACATGAATTAAGAACACCACTAACAGTATTACGATCTCATTTATTAGCTGTACAAGACGGTGTATTTATTGCTGACGCTAAGCGTATTAGTTTATTGATTAATCAAGTCGATAATTTAAATCACATTGTTGATGACCTAGCTCAATTAGCTAACAACGATACCGCTAATCTTACTTACACAGAAGTTGCTGTTGACGTAATCGAGGTACTACAACAAACAATTGAAAACTACACTGCTCGCTTTCAAGAGCACAATTTAAGCGTTAATAGTGACGCGTTAAATAGTGCACAGCCATGCATAATAAATGGCGATAAAGATAGGCTACAGCAGTTATTTGCTAATATATTCGAAAATACCTGTAGATATACCCATGCAGGCGGGCAGGTAAACATCAAAATAAATAAGGTGGATAATAAACTAGCTTTAATTATTCAGGATTCTGCTCCAGGTGTATTACCCAAAGACCTAGGGCAATTATTTGAACGTTTTTATCGTGTAGAAAAATCACGTAATAGAAATTATGGAGGCTCAGGTCTGGGGCTATCCTTATGTAAAAAAATAGTAGCAGCCCATGGTGGCGATATTTCATTACAAAATTCACCCTTAGGTGGTTTAGAAGTAAAAATAACCCTTCCTATGTTAGGTTAATAAAAATGACAACACCCAAAATACTCATAGTTGAAGACGAAGAAAACATTGCTGAAGTACTGATCGCTTATTGCAATCAGCAAGGGTATGTCACCGAATATTTTAATAATGGTAAGGGTGTGGTTAACTTTGTAAAGCAGGATCATGTTGATTTAATATTACTAGATTTAATGCTACCAGAAGTGGACGGCATTACAATTTGTAGAGAAATAAGAATGTTCTCGAATGTGCCTATTATTATAGTAACCGCTAAAAGCGAAGAAGTAGATCGCTTACTCGGTTTAAACCTCGGGGCCGATGACTATATATGCAAACCCTTTAGCCCCAAAGAAGTTATCGCAAGAATACAGGCCGTGTTAAGAAGAATAGAGCAGCCTAAAACTGATGTTATTCGTCAGTCTGGTTTCGAGCTTTATAAAGAAGATTATGTTGCTTTATTCAAGGGAATTAATATTGGTTTTACGGCTGTGGAATTTAAAATATTTCTGCTGTTTATAAGCCATATTGGACGTGTATTTACTCGCGAAGATATTATTAACAATACCTATAACCAATCCTTAGATATGTCAGATCGTAATATTGATACTCATATCAAAAATATACGCAAAAAAATAAATGAGATTGAAGCTGGGGTAAACCCAATTTCTGCTGTTTACGGTGTTGGGTATAAATTTAAATAGACGTAACTGTAGGCGCGGCTTATAAGCTAGAGAACTAAAGATTAATGCTTTTCACCACAGAGGGCACAGAGTACACAGAGAAAAGCAATGCTAGATGCGGCTTCGCCGAGAATGTAAATGTAGTTTAGTAGCTGATACTTCTGCGTAAGAAATTCGACATAATGTTGCGGAGTGACATGAGCGAAGATGAGACGTTCACTTAACGTCTATATCTAGGTTGATGAAGACCGTAACTTCAACAGATTACAATTCGCCTAGAGCTGATTCTGGACTTTTCAACAATACAGGGTAATGTAGCTTGCAAGGTAAACGACCTTACATGGTCGTACTAATAAACTGTAATAAGGTTTGGAGGTAATTATGAGCAGACATTATATTCACGGTGATCAATCTGAAGATGAATCGTCACACTTCTACTGTTCAGCATGTGATGTTTTTTTTACTGAAGTTCATTTTTTTAATCAAAATAAGAAATGCTGTAATCATTGGGCTAGATACGATGATGCTATAAAAATGCTAGGTAATTTTCCTAAAAAACACGAAGAATACGGGCGTTCTGTAAATGCAATAAACGTATTTACATATAAACGTTAGAGCCAGTTAGTTCTAGCTCCTTTATCCAGCAATAACCCTCTTTTCAGCAGCTTTTCCTCTGTGCTCTCTGTGTCTCTGTGGTTCAAATTTTTTTGCTTTGAAACAGAAGTCTTTTGCGCTTGAAATATTTTGAGGGAGGGCAGATAAAATGGGTTAAGAAGGTGATATCAGACTGTGACATCACCTTCTGTTAATAGCTTAAACCTGTACAACTGAATTGTCAGCAAAAGCTACAGATGAAGGGATATAGGCATCAGCCTCCCAATCATTTTCCCAGGCCTTGTCATCTAGCAAATACCTAAACTGATACTGCGAGTCTTTAGCTAAGTTAACTGTGGTAGTAAAATCACCATTTTTTAGCTTTTTCATCGGCTCGGATGACAGGTCCCATTCGTTGAAATCTCCTACTAACCGAACAGATTCAGCCGCATGTGCTTGCTCCTTGGACAACTTGAATGTCACTTTGCATACCGCTTTAGATTTCAAATATTGTTTTTTAAAAGCCATCGTTTTTCTCCTGTATATCGGTTGTGTTAATTAAACTATCGTTGTTAGGCTCTGTTTAGGTGGAGCCTAAATGTTCAAAAAAAGTGCAGCATTGTTTTATTTTGATGCAACTGACAAATTATCATTCAATAATAAAACAAATAACTCAAAGCATTGATATATCGTGCTTTTATACATTAACATCATTTGTATCAATACATTTTGGCTATTTTACTGACAAATTATGACAATCAGCAATAGCTCTATTAACTTTAGAGCAAAAAACGTGCAACTTTTTTGTTCGCTCTTATAGCCAATACTCATACCAGCCCAAATCTGTGTTTCAAACCACTGGCGCACGATAATGCCTGCATATCCATTTGTTAGTTGGCGTCGCTGTTGCATTCTTGTGGGGGTTAATGGAATTTTGACTTAGCACCACTTTCTTTTAATAAGGGCCGGGTAAATACTCGCCTTGCTTAAACCATTTTTAAGCTGCGGTTGGAGCCGTCATTTCCAAATTACTTGAGTTTATCGTTTAAACTTTTTTGCATACTGACTGGGAGATAGTCCAGTGTGTTTTTTAAATAGCCGAGTAAATGAGCTCAAGTCGTCATAACCTACTTGGGTGACTATGCGCTCTACGCTGCTGTTGGTAGTTTCCAGTTGTTTTTTAGCGGCTTCAATTCGTAAGGTTTGTAAATATTCTAAGGGATTATGTTCGGTGGCCTTTTTAAATCTACGATTAAAGGTTCTTAGGGACAGGTTAACCAATAAAGGTAAATCACTTACAACTATCCTATGGCTGTAGTTTGCCTCTAGCCACTCTTGTACTATCAATACATCGGGATCTTGATGATATTTTTTAGTGAGAATATTGGCATAGGCTACTTGTTCGCCTCGATAAATATCAATGACGTGGGCTTTAGCCGTTGTTGTGGCCACATCATGGCCACAATAACGCTCAATTAATAACAGAGCTAAATCAAACCATGCCATGCCTCCTCCAGAACAGTAGATGTTTTGGGCTGAGGTGATCATCTTTTCTGCACACAAATTGACTTTGGGATAGCGAGATTTAAACAAGCTCGCATATCCCCAATGAGTTGTGGCTTCTTTGCCATCTAATAAACCCGCTTCAGCTAATAAAAATGCACCACTACAATTACTGGCAATATCAGATTGGTTAGCAAAGTGTTTTTGAATATGTGCCAATAAGGCTTGGTTGTTGTTAATGACGTTAATGAGTTCACCGCCAATTGTAGGGATCAGCAATAAGTCTGTATGTTCAACGTCTTCAATCGCAATATGGCTATTGATTACCAGTTGATTAATACAACGCACAGGACGCTTTTTAATGGACGCAATCTGTACTTCGAAAAAAGGTGATGGTTGCTGTCCTTGCATACGTTGCCAAGTGACGCCAGCTAACGCAAACAAATCGAGAGCGCCCGTAATGGCACTTGCATAGGCTTGATCAAAGCCAAGAATGGTTACTTTAAACACTGTAAATAACCGCAGTGATTAGTCATAAATAACACCTCGTTATAACTGTCATAAATGACCATTAATATGTCATATATGACAATAATAGCGAAGGGATATTTTTGTCAATCTATCGCTATCATTTAGAATATTTACAGTCTTCATCTGTAATCACTGGTAAAGGTTAGGCAATATGAAAAACGAACTAGTAAAACGTAAAGAATTAGCGTTTCAATTATACGAATTATTGGATACAGAAAGTCTTTGTGGGCGATACAGGTTTGTGGAACATAACCGCGAAACATTTGATGCGGTTATGGATATAGCAAACAAAATTGCTACAGAAAAGTTTGCTACCCACAACGCCAAAGGTGACGCTAATGAGCCAACTTTTGACGGTAAAAAAGTGCATATGATCCCTGAGGTAAAAGAAGCCTTCGATGCTTATGTTGAATCGGGACTTATTGCAGGGCGTTTTGACTTTGATGAAGGCGGTATGCAATTACCTGAAACTATAATGACTGCTTGCGCCGGTTATTTTATGGCAGCTAACCCATCAAGTACTGGTTACCCATTTTTGACTATTGCTGCGGCAAACGTCATACGCAATTTTGCATCACCGCAGCTTAAAAATGCTTTTATGCCTAAAATGTTAACCGGTGAATTTACCGGCACTATGGGATTAACAGAGCCCCATGCTGGTTCGTCTTTGGCAGATATTCATACCTCAGCGATTAAACATGAAGACGGTAATTACCGTATTAAAGGTAATAAAATTTTTATTTCTGCTGGCGATCATGAATTGTCAGACAACATAGTGCATTTGGTTTTAGCGAAAATTCAAGGTGCACCAGCCGGCGTCAAAGGTATTTCATTATTTGTAGTGCCAAAGTTTCGCCTCGATGAAGCTGGAAATCCAGCAGAACGAAATGATGTCGCCTTGGCCGGGCTTATCCATAAAATGGGATACAGAGGAACTACCTCTACCGCACTAAGTTTTGGAGAAAACCAAGACTGTCACGGTTATCTTATTGGTGAAGAGCATCAGGGTTTACGCTATATGTTCTTAATGATGAATGAAGCGCGCTTGGGTGTGGGTTTTGGTGCCGCTATGGTTGGTTACAGTGGTTATCAATATTCACTAGAGTACGCTAAAGAACGCACCCAAGGCCGCGTAGCACCTAATAACAAACCCACAGATAAACCAGCTACTATCATTCAGCATGGTGATGTGAAACGTATGTTATTAGCGCAAAAATCCTATGTTGAAGGGGCTATGGCTCTATGTTTTTATGCCGCGCGCTTAGTTGATGATTCACACACACTCACAACAGATGATGAAAAAAGACAGGCCTCTGAGTTATTGGATTTGTTGACACCTATAGTTAAAGCTTGGCCGTCAGAATATGGCCCTAAAGCCAATGATTTAGCGATACAAGTGTTAGGCGGCGCAGGTTATACCCGTGAATACCCGGTAGAACAATGCTGGCGTGACAACAGACTTAATCCCATTCATGAAGGTACTAATGGTATTCAAGCTCTGGATTTATTAACCCGAAAACTTTGGCAAGCTGATGGTGCAGGATTAAAATTATTGCAACAAAGAATGGAAGCCGATTTTGCTAAGGTTACAGGTAAACAAAGTCAGCAGTTGATAGCCAATTTATTACCTTATGTGCAGCAAATGCAGTCCTTGTTGCCTATGCTTGGGCAACATCTAAAATCTGAAAAATTACCGACTCTGTTAGCTAATGCCACATGTTTTATGAATATATTTGGCCAAGTAGTGATGAGTTGGATGTGGATACGCCAAGCAAATGTGGCAGAAAACGCATTGGAAAATACAGCTTTAACTGATGAAGATAAGGCGTTTTATTTAGGTAAAGTACAAACAGCTAAATATTTTGTGCGCTGGGAGTTGCCTGCAGTGCAGAGAGACATTGCATTATTAAATGATATGGACGACAGCTGCAGTGAAATGCAAGCCGAATGGTTTTAATCGATTCGACCACGACCATATTGCAAATTAGATAAATACGGAAACATTATGAAAAATAAACAGTTTTTATTAGCAGCACGACCAGTTGGCCTTCCTACTAGGCAGAATTGGGACTATGTCGAAACCGAAGTGCCTGAGTTAGCCGACAATCAAGTATTGATACAAGTGGAGTATATTTCGTTAGATCCTGCCATGCGGGGTTGGATGAATGATGGTAAATCCTATATTGAACCAGTGCAAATTGGTGCGGTTATGCGCGCCGGTACCGTAGGTAAAGTACTTAAATCAACTAGCAGCGAATTTTCAGAAGGCGATTACGTCTATGGGCATTGTGGTGTACAGAAATATGCAGTTGTGGGTATCGAAGGGCTGCACAAAATTGACCCAAGCTTAGCGCCATTAGAACGTTATTTAGGTGTATTAGGTATGCCTGGAATGACTGCTTATTTTGGTTTGCTGGATACAGGTTTACCTAAAGCAGGAGAAACAGTAGTAGTTTCAGGTGCAGCTGGAGCAGTGGGATCAGTAGTAGGCCAAATCGCTAAGATAAAAGGCTGCAGAGTTGTGGGTATTGCTGGCGGCGCTGATAAATGTGACTACTTAGTAAATGAACTAGGTTTTGATGCAGCAATAGACTACAAAAGTGAAGATGTGAAGAAGGCGCTCAGAGCGGCATGCCCTAAAGGCGTAGACGTGTATTTCGATAATGTGGGTGGTGACATTCTTGATGATGTTTTAACCCAAATACGTATGAAAGCACGCATAGTGATTTGTGGCGCTATCAGTCAATACAACAATACAACGGCTGTTAAAGGTCCGTCTAATTACCTCACTTTATTGGTTAATAGAGCCAGAATGGAAGGAATAGTGGTATTTGATAATGTGGCTAACTATTCTAAAGCAGCAACCGAAATGGCCGGTTGGATTGCAGAAGGTAAATTAGTTGCTAAAGAACATGTAGTTAAAGGTATTGAGCACTTCCCAGAAACCTTATTGATGTTATTTAACGGCGAAAACATGGGTAAACTGGTGCTTAAAGTTGAAGCCGATTAATAATTACAAATTTGAGAAGAGTTCACAGAGAGAGAATGCTGTATGAAAAAAGATATTTTTGATTTAACCGGTAGAGTTGCCTTAGTAACAGGCGCAAGCCGTGGAATTGGTGAGTCTATAGCACGATTGCTGGCGGCCTATGGTGCAAGAGTGATTGTTTCTAGCCGTAAGATTGACGGTTGTGAAGCCGTAGCACAAAGTATTCGTGACAACGGTGGTGATGCGCTGGCTATGGCCTGTCATGTAGGCGAAATGGCGCAGATCGAAAACATCTTCGAACAAATCAGTGAAAAATATGGGCGCTTGGATATATTGGTTAACAATGCAGCCGCCAACCCTTATTTTGGGCATATTTTAGATACCGATCTAGCAGCTTATGATAAAACCGTTGATGTAAATATTCGTGGATATTTCTTTATGTCTACTGCAGCCGGTAAAATGATGAAAGAGCAGGGCGGTGGTGTGATTTTGAATACTGCATCTGTAAACGGTATATCACCAGGTTTGGGACAAGGTATTTATTCGATTACCAAAGCGGCTGTTATTAGTATGACCAAAGCATTTGCAAAAGAATGTGGTGGCTTAAACATAAGAGTTAACGCTTTATTGCCAGGTTTAACCGAAACAAAATTTGCCTCAGCGCTTACAGGTAACGATAAAATCCTTAAAACAGCATTAATGCAAATTCCATTAGGTCGAACCGCACAGCCTGATGAAATGGCCGGTACCGTATTGTATCTAGTCTCAGACGCATCTAGCTACACTACAGGTACTACTGTTGTGGTTGATGGTGGATTTTTAAGTTAGGCTCTAATTGAGTATAAAATTTTATCGACGGCAACTATTTAGTTGCCGTTTTTATTTCCGCAAGTATTAAAGGTGCTGCTCACTTAGTTGTAAATCATGACGACTCTTTATAGCCCGCAAACAAGGCGTACCTAAGATGTTAAATTCTATAGGTTTTGTTTTGCCAAATGACCCTGTAATGCGCTTTAATAGTGTTGGAATATATTTCAATATTGTCTAAGGTTTACTACGTGTTAAAACTAAATAAAAAAGGCTTATTATTAGCTACTGCCACTTCTTTTCTATTTGCCTGTTCGGCAACCCAAACTGCTGATCCGATTGTTACTAAAACTGTCGATCCGCAGCCGAAGGTAATCAAAGCTGCACAATCAATTGCGACTAACAACCAATCCAAGTTATTAACGCTAGAACAAATTATGGCTGATCCTGATTGGATGGGGCGTCAACCTACTTCTGCATATTGGGGCGACAATAGCCAAAGTGTTTATTATCAACAAAAACAGCAATCTTCTCCTTTGTCTGATTTATGGCAAAAATCTATAAATGAAAAAGGTAATGGTAATAAGGTTGAATTAGCACAGCTACATATACACGCCTATGAAGACCGAATTTTGAATCAAAACAAAGATACTGCCGCTTGGATTTTTGAAGGTAATATCTTTGTTAAAAACCTCGCTAACAATAATCTAAAGCAACTCACAAAAGATAATAGGCAGCCTCACAATCTAGCCTTTCTTAATGATGGGCGTTTAAGTTTCCAAAGTGGTGATGCTATTTATGCGATCCACCCTGAACAGGGTTTATATGAGCAACTGGTCACATGGCAGTTTGCTGATGAACCTACTGCTGTGAAAGAACCACAGGATTATATTGCCGAGCAGCAACAACAACTAATTGAGGTGGTGGCGTTAAAACGTCAGCAAAAAGTATTACGTTTTGAAAAAGAACAACAACTTGCGCTTCAAAATAAGACCTTAGCACCAGCCGAGTTTTATTTTACAGAAGGTAATGAAACGGTTGAAGTGAGTTTATCACCTAACGGCAAATGGCTGGTATTGGTAGAACAAGAAGAGTCTAGTTGGCGCGATGATGATGACCTTATGCCTAATTACATTAATGAAGATGGCAGAATAGCCACAGACGATGTACGCCGCAGAGTCGCAGACGCAAAAGCGGGGCATCACAATTTATGGTTAATTAACATTGAAGATAGGTCAAAACGAAAACTCAGTTTTAGCAGCCTACCTGGATATAACGAAGACGTTTTGGAAGCAGTGAAACGTGAAAACGCTCAAGCCAAAGGCGAAAAATATAGCACCAACCGTCTACCTAGAGACATTGTGCTTATGCAAGATTGGTATTGGTCACAAGGCGCTATTCAATGGCATAACAAGGGTGAAAATGTCGCCATTATGCTAGAAGCATGGGACAACAAGGATAGATGGCTAGTTACCGTTAATAAACAAGATGCAACCTTAGTTAATCAACACAGATTACACGATGATGCTTGGATTAATTATAAATTTAACAGTTTTGGTTGGTTAAATAATACTGATGATTTGTACTTTTTGTCTGAACAATCTGGATATTCACATCTTTATATTAAACCTTTAAAGGGCCAAGCAAGGGCAATTACTGCAGGTAATTTTGAAGTTGATGCTTTAACATTAACCTCTGACGATCAATATATGTATTTTAAAGCCAATAAAAAACATCCTGGCATATACGAGATATACAAGGTTGCGTTAGCCGACAATACTCTGCAACAAATAACCAATTTGAATGGCATGACTGATTATCAATTAAGCCCTGATGAAAAATCATTATTGCTGACGCATTCCAGCTTAGTTCGCCCGCCAGAATTATTCTTACAGTCGGTGGCGAACCAAACGGCGATACAACTTACCGAAACAACTAGTCAGGCTTTTTTAGACATCGATTGGCTTGCTCCAGACATAGTGCCTATTAAATCGTCACACACACAACAACCCATTTTTTCACGGGTGTATTCGCCCAGAGACATGCAACCCGGACAAAAACACAAGGCGGTAGTGTTTAACCATGGTGCGGGTTATTTACAAAACTCTCATCTAGGTTGGTCAGGTTATTTTAGAGAATTTATGTTTCACAATCTGTTAGTACAACAAGGTTATGTGGTACTTGATATGGATTATCGAGCCTCAGCCGGTTATGGCAGAGATTGGCGTACTGCTATTTATCGACAAATGGGCACGCCTGAAATTCAAGACTTAGAAGACGGTGTTGATTGGTTGGTAGAAAACCTAGATGTGGATGCAAAAAGAGTAGGGACCTATGGTGGGTCTTACGGCGGTTTTATGACTTTTATGGCATTATTTAACTACCCAGATTTATTCCAAGCTGGAGCAGCATTACGTCCTGTCAGTGATTGGGCGCATTATAATCACGGTTACACCTCGAACATACTTAACACGCCAGACGTTGATCCTATTGCCTACGAAAGAAGTTCACCTATTTATTTTGCAGAAGGATTAGAAAAACACTTACTGATCAATGCACCTATGATAGACAGTAATGTGTTCTTTGTGGATACAGTAAGACTGGTACAACGTTTAATTGAATTAGAAAAACAGAACTTCGAAACGGCAATTTATCCAGTGGAATCCCACGGTTTTGTGCAACCCAGTTCATGGTTGGACGAATATAGAAGGATATACAAGTTGTTCGAAACTAATTTATAGATAATGCGCAACACATTGGTAATAAATACATCAATGTGTTGCCCAGTTTTGAAGCAGGATAACTAACTTAAATTTTGATTAATAATATTATTCGCTGCCACCAAAAGCAGCAAATACCTCTTCTCCTGTCATCATTTGAGTTTGATTAGCAAACTCATAATAATCGGGCTTTTCTTCTATAAATATTTGAGTGGTAAATTCTAGGCTGACATCAGTATCAAATAGACCGGCAGGTATAATATATTGATGGGTCTGCTTGAGACGGTAAAACAAGTGTGTGCCACAGTTTTTACAAAACCCTCTATCAGCCCACTCAGATGAATCGTAAGCTGTTATATATTGTTGCCCTTCAAACACTACCTCTGAGCCGCAATCCATAGCTAGCAGAGAACTACCAGACCACTTTCTGCACATAGCACAGTGACAAGCATCCACATGGGGTATCACTTTCTGTGCATTAATGGTGACTTTTTTACATAAACACTTACCACTCATTTGCACTGCTTGACTCATGATAATTCCTTCTTAGTTCGAATTTTATCTAGTATAAAATAGTACATAATTATGATGCTGCCGGTGATGGTACCGAACAAGTGAGCGTCAACCGCCACATTGGCTGCTATCAACTGGGCAACATCTTCACTGGCCCCGTAGATTTGTTCATGTAGTACTTTAATCCATACTCCAATTAACAATATCCATCCAGTTTTGAATTTGTTGTGAATATCAAAATAAGCACCAATTATAAACAAGCCATGGAGTACCCCAGAAAGTCCAACATACCATTGCATTTGTGGGGCAAATAAATACAAGCCGCCTGATGTGCCTAAACACAACAACAAAAATAAAATCAGATAGCGTGATGTTTGGTAATAGTGACCGTGCAAGGCCCACAATAAAGTTAAGCCAGCGGTATTCAATAACAAATGTATTGTGTTGGTGTGCAGGAAATGGCCGGTTATAAGTCGCCACCACTGAAACCCATTAAGCTGCTGTCTATCATAAGCGAATAATTCACTGCTCATAGGCTCTGTTAAGGCCAATATAATGCTAACTATGACAATAAAAAGGGGAGCAAGGCTGTGTTTTGTCTGTACAGGTAGATTGAACATAGTATTTTAATGGATTTAGAATAAACCTATGGTAACTAATTTCTAATAGTTAAGTTAGCTTGTGTTGTTGTCATTGTTACTTATTAGACAAAAATATTATTGCCTAATAAAGATAACTATTTGCAAAAGTAGTATTGCCTCGTTAGTGTTCGCGCCTATTCTAAGTCGTTTGGAAAATCTGTGCGTTTAATTAAACCAACCTTTGTTTTTTGTTTAGCTGTTTTGTTAAGTTTGTCTTCACAGGGTGAACAGAAACGAGAAGACCGAGAGCCTGAAGCGGCAACAGGACTGCAACAAAAGAGCGCATTTCACTCAAAAGAGTTTATGGTTGTAGCGGCTAACCCATATGCATCTTGGGCGGGTAAAAACGTATTAGTTAAAGGTGGAAGTGCAATTGATGCCGCCATTGCGGTGCAAGCTATGCTGACATTAGTCGAACCTCAGTCTTCAGGTCTTGGGGGGGGTGGCTTTATTCTTTACTGGGATAATAAAGCGAAAAAATTGCACACCTTCGATGGCCGAGAGACAGCCCCTTCTAAAGCTAAAATAGATCTATTCCTAGAAAATGGTAAACCGATAAAATGGATTGATGCTGTAGTAGGTGGAAGATCTGTAGGTGTACCAGGGGTGTTAAAAGCCTTAGATATGGCCCATAAAGAATTTGGAAACTTAGCATGGTCAGAGTTGTTTGTTGATAGTATAGCGCTGTCGAAAAATGGTTTTACTGTTTCAAATCGCCTCGCATCTTTGCTAGAGCTGAAAATCCATCCTGGTTTGAATCAATTTAGAACCTCCTCGGTATATTTTTACCCTCGCGGTAAAGCGCTGACAGAGGGCACAGTCAAAAAGAACTCCGCTTTAGCTAAAACGTTAACTACCATAGCTCAAAATGGCGCAGATAGTTTCTACAAGGGTAAAATTGCTGAAAATATAGCAAGAGCTGCCCAGTTTTCCATTATTAACCCGGGTTTGATAACGTCACAAGACATAGCCGAGTATAAAGCCGTTAAACGTTCACCCGTGTGTGGCAGTTATCGTTCTTATCAAGTCTGTGGTATGGCACCGCCTAGCTCTGGTGGCATTAATGTATTGCAAATTTTACGTACTCTTGAGCCATATAATATTGGTCAATACCCTATCAGTTCGCCGGCGGCAGTCCACTTGTTTACTCAAGCATCTAGGTTGGCCTATGCAGACAGAGAAATGTACATCGCCGATAGTGACTTTAGCCCAGTACCATTTAGTACTTTGCTCAGTAAACGTTATTTGCTTGAGCGCTCCAAAAAAATCAGTTTAGATAAAGATATGGGCAACATTTTGGCGGGTAAACCCTTTCCTACAACGAATTTTGCAAAAGGTAAAACTCATGAGCAGCCCAATACCAGCCATTTTAGTATTGTGGATAAAGAAGGTAATGCAGTGTCGATGACAACAAGCATTGAATTTGCCTTCGGTTCTGGGGTGATGGTTGATGGTTTCTTACTTAATAATCAGCTCACTGATTTTTCTTTTAATCCTTATAAATATAACAAGGCTGTTTTGAATCGAGTTGAGCCTAAGAAACGTCCTCGTAGTGCCATGAGTCCAACTATGGTGTTCGATGGGGAAGGCCAACTTACTCTTGTGTTGGGGTCGCCTGGTGGTAGTCGTATTGTGAGTTACGTAGCACAAACTATCATGGGGGTAGTCGATTGGGGCTTAGATATCCAACAAGCCATCAATTTACCTAAAGTGACCAATAGAAACGATTATACGGCGCTGGAAAAAGGTACGTTAATTGAAGAATTAAAGCCAATACTAGAAAAAATGGGTCACGAGGTACAAGTTAGAGAATTAAACAGTGGTCTACATGGGATCCAATTAGTTGATGGTGTGCTAATTGGTGGAGCAGATCCAAGACGGGAAGGCGTGGCTGTGGGGTTTTAGGCCTACTCTAAACTAACTTCATCTACCTTCCAGTCATTACCTACTTTTAGAAGTTCGACACTACGCATATCTTTAAATATGTCGCCATCTAGTTCGCCTTCAAAAAATATAGATATTTGCGCCTCTTTAGCAAATTCATTTCTGCCTGCGCTACGGGATCTAGGTTGAATAGTCACCTTATCAAATCGCATATTTAACACATGTTTTTGTACACCTTTATTGGTGTGATAAGAACGTAACAAGCGCTTCATTTTAGGGGTGCTTACCTTAATGGCGCCATCAATTCCTTCACTATGATAAATATGATCAAAAAATTCAACTGCAGTGAATTCAGGGTTGCCACTGTCTAACATGCCGAATTTGCCTCCACCTTGTTTAGGTGACTCTTGACCACATGCACTGCATAAAACTGCAAATATAAAGATAAATTTGATATTTTTTAGCATGTTACATCCCATTTTTGGTTGATGTTATTTTATCAATGTAATCTTATCTTATCCTGTTTTTGGCATCATCAAAAGAAAAGGGAGGCTTAAGCCTCCCTAATTATATAAGGTTAATGTAAACAGTATTTACTTAACCCTGCAGTTTTTGCCATTATTGGACATTTTCTGAATCAGAAAATTCACCAGCAAATAATGGGCTACTTAGGTAACGCTCTGACGCGCTGGCCAAGATAACCACTATGATTTTGTTAGCATTCTCAGGTTTTTCTGCCCAACGTTTCGCTGCAACTACTGCAGCTCCTGAAGAGATCCCCGCTAATATGCCTTCTTCTTTCATCAAGCGATGTGTCATAGCCATACATTCTTCATTACTCACTTGTTCAACAGCGTCAACAATGTCTAGGTCTAAGTTACCAGGGATAAAACCTGCACCTATTCCTTGAATTTTGTGGGGCCCAGGTGTGAGTTCGTCACCCGCTTTGGCTTGAGTGATAACAGGTGAATCTGTAGGTTCAACTGCTACTGTAGTAATTGCCTTGCCTTGAGTATTTTTGATGTAACGACTGACACCAGTAATGGTGCCACCTGTGCCTACACCAGCTACGAAAATGTCAACTTTGCCGTCTGTATCATTCCAAATTTCAGGGCCAGTGGTTTTTTCATGAATTTCTGGATTAGCTGGGTTTTCAAACTGATGCATAGGAATATATTTTGATGGATCAGAGGCAACAATTTCATTAGCTGCAGCAATAGCCCCTTTCATGCCTTTAGGCGCTTCAGTCAAAACCAAGTTTGCACCCATGGCCTTAAGTAATTTACGACGCTCTAAACTCATTGAACTAGGCATTGTTAGGGTGATTTTATAACCTCTAGATGCAGCAACAAACGCCAAGGCTATACCAGTATTTCCGCTAGTTGCCTCAACAATTTCATTGCCCGGTTTAAGTAAACCTTTTTTCTCAGCATCCCAAATCATATTTGCGCCAATACGGCATTTAACACTAAAACTAGGATTTCTAGATTCAATTTTTGCGTAAACGTTGCCGCCTGTAACACGATTAAGTTTAACCAAAGGTGTTTTGCCAATGGCGAGTGAATGGTCGTCGTATACTTGCATAGTTATTTCCTTGCTTAATATTTCTATTTTTTACAGTGTAACCCTGATTAGTTCACCGTCAATTGGTAATTCTTAGGGCCTATATATGAAACAACAACAGGCTCTATAAGTATTATTGATACATAAAGCCTATAAAACTGTTTTATCATAATGACATTCATACTTATAGGTAAGGGTAGAAGGCTTTATTTAAAGAGCTATTTCGCTATATCTTATGGTTAATCATATGTTAATAATTTTTGAGGATTTACATGGCGTTTAAAGGAACAGAAAAATATATTGCGAGTCGTGAGTTGCAACTGGCTGTCAACGCGGCTATTACCTTAGAAAAACCCTTATTGATCAAAGGTGAACCGGGTACCGGCAAAACTATGTTAGCAGAAGAGTTAGCAAAAAGTTTAGATGCTAATTTGATCCAGTGGCATATCAAATCGACTACAAAAGCGCAGCAAGGCTTATATGAATATGATGCCGTTTCCCGTTTGCGTGATTCACAGCTAGGTGATGAAAAAGTCCATGATATTGGTAATTATATAGTCAAAGGTAAGTTATGGCAGGCATTCGAAGCTGAAAAACGAACCATATTATTGATTGACGAAATAGATAAAGCAGACATCGAGTTTCCAAATGATTTGCTTTTAGAGCTCGATAAAATGGAGTTTTTTGTTTATGAGACTCAGCAATTAGTCAAAGCCAAGCAGCGTCCTATTGTTATTATTACTTCAAATAATGAAAAAGAATTGCCTGACGCGTTTTTACGTCGTTGTTTCTTCCATTATATTCAGTTTCCTGATGCTGATGAAATGCGCCAAATTGTGGATGTGCATTTTCCTGAGATTAAGAAAGTATTACTTAACCAAGCGCTGCAATCATTTTTTGACTTGCGTGAAGTACCAGGGCTACGTAAAAAACCCTCGACTTCAGAATTATTAGATTGGTTAAAATTACTGGTAGCAGAAGATATTCCAGCTGAAGCCCTACAAAACAAAGACGGCAAACAAAGTATTCCACCACTTTATGGTGCTTTGTTAAAAAATGAACAAGATATTCATTTGTTTGAAAAACTGGTCTTTATGGCGCGTCGTTAATGTTAGTCGATTTCTTTTTTAAACTCAGAGAATACAAGTTGCCAGTGAGTCTAAGGGAGCTTCTAGACTTGCTTAACGCGCTAGAAAAAGGCGTGATATTTGCCAGTATTGATGATTTTTATATCTTGGCAAAAATGATAATGGTGAAAGATGAAAGTCAATTCGATAAGTATGATCGGGCTTTTGCTGATTATTTTGAAGGAGTGCAAAGTATTGACCTATTCGGTAAAGACATCCCCGAAGAATGGTTAAAAAATGCTTTGGAAAGACATTTTAGCGAAGAAGAAAAAGCCCAGATAAAAGCTTTGGGTGGCCTTGAAGAGTTAATGAAAACGTTGAAAGAACGTTTAGCTGAACAAGAAAAACGCCATCAAGGTGGCAACAAATGGATTGGCACAGGGGGTACATCACCCTTTGGTGCAAATGGATACAATCCAGAAGGTGTGCGTATTGGTCAAGAAGGTAACAGAAATTTTTCAGCCGCTAAGGTCTGGGACAAACGGGAGTTTAAGAATCTAGCTGGTGATGTTGAGTTGGGCACCCGAAATATTAAAGTTGCGCTACGTAAACTTCGCAAGTTTGCTCGGACAGGTGCTACCGAAGAACTAGATATTCCTACTACCATAGGAGCCACGGCTAAAAATGCAGGCTTTCTAGACATTCATATGGTGAAAGAACGTCACAACGCGGTAAAAGTCTTAATGTTTTTTGATGTGGGCGGCTCGATGGATGCTCATATTAAAGAATGTGAAGAGTTGTTCTCAGCTGTGCATACTGAATTTAAACATCTTGAATATTTTTATTTTCATAATTGTGTATACGAAGGTGTTTGGAAAGACAACAAAAGACGTGACAGAGAAGTTGTTCCTATCACAAGTGTTATTCATAAATATGGACCAGACTACAAATTGATATTTGTTGGTGACGCTACTATGGGGCCTTATGAAATAACCTATCCAGGTGGTAGCGTAGAACATTGGAACGAAGAAGCGGGTTCAGTGTGGATGCAACGTTTACTTAATCATTTTGAACATGCAATATGGCTTAACCCGCAGTTAAGTCAGTATTGGAATTATTATGCTTCAGTCAGCATAATGAAAGAACTGATGACTGACAGAATGTTTCCCCTTACGCTCGATGGAATAGGAGAGGGGATCAAAAGTCTAACTAAAAGAAGTGGATAAAATAACCAGTAATGGAAAAGCACAGTATCACACCGACTAGTCAAGCTGACAGTCAATCACAACTTAGGCTAGAGTCTGGAACGACAGACTCTAGCCTTGACAATGAACATTTAACGCCCAAAGAAACCCGACAAATTGTCACTCCCTATGCATTTTTTGTGGCTGATGAATTATTGGGTACACCACTTGCTGGGCCATTTCGCCGTGGTTTTGGCATGCTTATAGATTTGTTTTTTGTGAGTCTGCTTACTCAAGTCAGTAGCTTGGTATTGGCAGCCATAGCTGCATGGACATTTTTTAAAGCCGGTAATCGCTTGAAGGCTAAAAAACGTTTCAACGTTGCGCGAATTTTATTAAGGTTATTGGTCGCTTTATTATTGTTTGTTGTGGCTATGGGTATTGTTGATGAGATGACTGATAACACCTCTTTGAATGACAAACCAACTGCAGCGTCAGTTAACAATATCAAAGGTGTTGATGGTATAGAGTTAGTGGCTTTAACAGCAAAGTATCTGCTAGATACCAAAGCACTAAAACAACAAATTCAGCAAGGAGAATGTGAACCTGCTTATGATTGTTTACAAGACTTAGGTGAAAACCTTATCCAAGATGTTGTTGCCACCGGTTTAGATGAGAATGCCATTGAGGAGGTGTTAAACGGGTATGTTGAAGGAGTATCAGAGAGCATTAACGATGACGAAAAACAGCAATTACAAGACTATTTGAAGCAGTTTGTGGTCATTAATAAAGCGGCAACACCAGCTAGTGAATTTGTGCCGTCAGAAGTAGCAGACATCATTTCAAAATCTGTTAACGATGAAGTAAAAAATAAGAAGCCAAAAGGAATGCTTGCTCGGCTAGAAAGTTGGGCGGAGGAGCTAGGTTTAGGATTTGGGTGGGCTGCGTTTTATTTCAGCATATTTACTGCATGGTGGAAAGGTCAAACTCCTGGTAAAAGGTTGCTGGGAATGAAAGTTATTAAACTCGATAACCAACCCTTAAATTTATGGGAAAGTTTCGGCCGTTACGGTGGTTACGCCGCTGGTTTTGCCACGGGGTTGATGGGATTTTTACAAGTTTTTTGGGATCCCAATCGCCAAGCTATTCAAGACAAAATTTCTGAAACTCTAGTGATTGATTTACGCAAGCCAAAAGTGCCCTTTATTAAAGAAATGGCGGAATAATCCGGATGGCAAATAGGATAAGTCAGCTTCTCAGTCACTGGTCAGAAAACCGGGATAAACATTTATGGGTATTGGCCACTATTATACAAACCGATGGCTCGTCATACCGTAAGGCTGGTGCCATGATGTTGATCAACGACATGGGGCAATATTTTGGTTTGTTAAGTGGTGGCTGTTTAGAGTCGGACATAATGCGTCAAGCTAGGCGTTGTTGGGACAATCAACAAAACCGTATTATAGAATACGATATGCGTGAAGAAGAAGATCTTGCTTGGCAACTAGGTATAGGTTGCGGCGGCATGGTGAGAATACTGTTGCAACCTGTTAATGCTGATAATGATTATCTGCAACTTGATGTGTTAAATGGCTGTTTGGAACAAAGACAAAAGGCCGAATATCATCAACAAATCGATGAAGGTTTACCGCTAAATAAGGTGTTGGCTGTGGTTGACAAGCAACAAACTGTAGCGGCAAGTATACAAGTAGCTGGTGCGGTTGAGTTTTTTGTACAGCAACTTAGTCCAGCCCCATTACTGGCTGTATTCGGAGCCGGTGTGGATGCGAAACCAGTAGTGTCCATAGCTGCAGAACTAGGGTGGCAAGTATTACTTATTGATCCTCGAATGGGTTACGCAAAAGCTGAATTTTTTACCAAAGCCAGTCAGATTATTCGTCAACCATTTGTGGAACTACAAAGCGCAATTTGGTTGCAGCAGATAGATGCTGCGTTGATTTTAACTCATAATATAAAACTTGATGCATCTGCTCTAGAATTAGTGCAAAGCAGTAGTGCTAAATATGTTGGATTACTCGGGCCAACACATCGGACGGACCGAGTGTTAGATATCGCTAACTTAACCAGAAATGATTTAACTAAACCTTTGGCTAACCCTGTAGGTTTGCGATTAGGCGGTGAATTACCTGAATCCATCGCGTTATCCATGTTAGCCGAGGTACATGCAGCGTTAGAAAACGCCGACGGTTTGTCTATCAGTGGTGTATTAAATCAGTGAAAACCGAGTTGTTATTATTGGCTGCTGGTCAAAGTAAACGTTTTGAGGGAATAAAGCAGTTAACTAATATTCATGGTCAAGCCATGATCTGCCATTGCCTGTCACAATATTATCAAGGTAATAAATGGATTGATGGCATAGACAATGGGCATATAGCGCTAGGCTCAAACGCCACATTGATAATTGATGTATTACCACTAAGCATCAATAAATATGTCATTAATTCTTGGGAAAACGGCATGGGCCATACTTTAGCTAAAAGTATACAATTTCTTGCAAGCGACACCACTCATGTATTGATTGCATTAGCCGATCAAGTATTGATAACCCAACAAATGATTATGGATATGTTGAGTCAATCAAAGAATTACCCGCAAAATATTATAGCGGCAAAATATGCAGGTAAAGTAGGGGCCCCATCTATTTTTCCAAGGGAATACTTTGCTGAGCTAAGTCAATTAACCGGTGATAGAGGGGCGAAAGCGATACTAGGGAAATACTCACAACAGGTTATCGCTATAGAAATGCCAGAAGCTGCATTGGATATTGATACTCAAGAGGACCTTATAGGGATTACTATTAAAGACTCAAAAATCAAGCATTAGCTAAATTCACATCTACTTTTAAATTGACTCATTTATTATTTATATTAGGTCGCCTGACCTTGTTATTTCCGGGTTTTTATCATTTCAACGTCCCCACCAAGTTATTGCAATAAATTGGTTTTAGCTAAGCGGAATTCTTCATCACTTAAATAACCTTGTTTATGCAAGTTGACTAACTTCTCAAGGGCGTCAATGACTTCAGTCTTTGGAATAAACTGAGCTTCAGGTTTTATGACTTCTGGTTTATCGGTAGTGACTTTTGAGCTGGCTATTATTTTATTTGATTTGGTAGCATTATCATTTCGACGCGATGCCGGATCAGCAGTTTGACTAGTCGCCACAGGAATATAACGGTTGGGGGATGTAACAACAGGAACTATCCGAGTCTCAGTCACTTTGGGATTGAGCTGTTTTGAAATCACCCAGCACAGATCAATGAGTATATCGACACACCTATAGTATTTGGTACCTGTCACCCTATTATTACCTTTTCTAAGGTATAGACAAACAGGAAAACTAGCATCAGCATCCGACAATATGACTTCAATTTGACGACTTTGCTCAGCGCCCATTTTCATATTTTGCTCTTTGGTGTAAAGGGCTCTTATCTCTGTTTCTTTTAGATTACTAATGGCGTTTCCAGCTTCGCTATCGATAATAGCTATAACCTTACTATTTAATAAAATTTCACAGCGAATGATGTCTTTTAGGTTAAGGGGTTTGTGTTCTTTCTGCTGATTAATTTTATACAGTAAAATGCTTTCTTTCGTTTGCAGATATTCAAATCGAGCATATTTATTATCTAAGGGATCCAAAGCTAGTTTGTGAACAAGATTGTTGCGTTTAGTAAAAAATAGAACGGCCATTAAAACTGCCAATATACTGATAAACAAAATAATATATTTAGTTTCAAAACCACTAGATACTGATCCTGAATTATTTGTTTGAATGACCTGTGAATTAGTTGATTGCAGTGAATACAGTTTATTCTGATGATGGTCAAAAATGATTATCTCATTTTCATTATTTTGGCTAATGCTAACATTAGTTCCTAATATTATGCCTTGTGGGGCGCTGACTTCTTCGATTATTGGTGATTCATTACTTAATGGTTCAAGTGGGCGGGAGGTTAAATACCACTGGTCATCTATCAGTGTAAAAAACACCATTTTATTTCTGAGATTAAGAAAATTACGGCCTTGATAAAGTAACATTGGTGACATTTTGTTGGTTTGCTGCCAAAGAAAATCGGGTTGAGCTTGGGACTGCAAATCATCGCCAACCTTAGCTTTGCTTAACCAGTGTTGCACATTATTGTTATGTTGGATGAAGATTGATTCATGACTGTTTTTTGCCCAAAAAAAATGTTGAATATCATGAGCCCCCATTACTACAATTTCACTATTTATTTCAGGCGTTTTTATAAAAGGATTATTCTGAGAAATAGTATATTCTCGGGTACCAAACATCAGCGGATAAATACGTAATATCACTCCTGAGTACAAAGAATGCGTCTTCAGTTCATTGTCGTATTTTAGTGAAAAATACAGTTGACCATAATCAGGGTTCCATGGCTTCTGATAAAGATCAAATGTGAGCTGTTGGATCCCCTTGTCTTGGGATGTGATGGGTATACGTAATACTTCTCTTTGAGTTTCTGGATTTATCTTTTGTTTATCAAAATCATATGTCCAAGCAGTGATCACAGTTTCAAAGTTAAAATTGGTTTCAGTATCAGACAGAGCTAATCGATTAGTGGATTTATCTAGCTCGAACTCAGTGGTATGTGCGGTATAAAATGTGGCATATCCTGGTTCTTCAGATAAAGAAAAACTAGGGTGAAGGCTGATAGCAGTAAGAGCAATAAAGGTTGGGTTATTCGATTCTAGAGGCAAATTTAAAATAGCGTGTTGATTATTTGGCTCATCTTTATCAAGTAAATAAATTAGTCCATTATCTTGCGCGACAAAAAACACCTCTTCTAAGGGGCTCACTAACGGCGGCAACCATACCGCATCAGATTTAACCTCACTAAAGCGGCTGAAATCAACAATCAATTTCATTTTATATTGTTCGGCGAAAACTAATTCTGTAAAAAACATGGAGCAGATTGCTATTGTAAAACAAACAATATACAAATATATTTTCTGAAAATTGATATTCGTGTGCTTATACAATTTAATTTTTCAATACCTGACATATGAATTTATAGTAAGTCACATTTTACGCTCCATTTTATATTGACTCATATATTACGTTTTTATTTTATAATTAAAATCAGCTATTTAACGCGAATAAGTTATGGTTTGTCAAACCAAATTAACAGCTAATAATGGTCCCAAAAATTTTACCTTAGGGGTAGTCTAAACAATTTACTCAAATAAGGGATCTATATATTTGTATTGTTAATCTTCTCTGTCAGCATTTTGAATTGATGAATATTACAGCATATATGACCCTAAGTTTATCTTTATAAGATGATGCTGCGGCCTCCAAAAGAGAAAAATCCTTGTGACTATTTAACAGTTAATGGACTATAGGAACCATCATTTAGTGACAGCATAAATTATTGTATTTAGGCGAATTTAAAATAAAAAATGAAAATATTCACAACAGAAAAATATAGTGATGATGAGTTGTTACTCATTGAGTCTGAACATAGAAAAGCTTATTTGAAATTATTTAAGAGCACCTTATTTGTACAAGGGCTTTTCCCAATTGTTTTATGTTTTGTATTTTATTCGCTGATTTCCAATACCATCTTATTTGGTTGGTTGTCTGCCATATTATTTACCACGCTGATACGCGGTTATTTAACCTATGGTTGGTATAAAGCCAACTTTAATATCAACCAAACTCGTATGTTTGAAGGGCTTTCACTACTATTGTCGTTTGTAGCAGGTTGTCTATGGGGAATGACAGTTCTGATTGTAGACTTTAATCAATACCCTGAAGCGTCTGTTTTTTTAAATCTTATTATATTTGGATTAGCTGCAGGCTCTGTAGGTATAGGTAGTTATTGGTTTGCATATTTTCTCGTTTATAACATAGCCGTATTCTCCATTTATACTCTTGGTTATTTTATCGCCATGGATGAACCTCATTATTTACTGGCGATATCTATCTCACTATTTTTAATCTTTATGATCCAAATAGCGCTGGTGTTTCATCGCGGTAACGCTCAAAACATTTGGCTTATAAAAAGGAATCAAAAATTAGCCGAAAATTTAGATATCAAAAAGAAGGAAGCTGAAAACTTTGCTGCGTCAAGAACCCGGTTTTTAGCCTCTGCAAGCCATGATTTAAGGCAGCCACTGCAGGCATTAAATTTTTTCCTATCAGCTCTCTATCGAGAATTAAATTCAGACAAAGGGCGTGAGCTTTATATTAAATTAGAAAAATGTGCCGAAGGAATGAATGAATTATTAAGTTCAATATTAGATGTTTCAAAACTAGACGCACAAATTGTTTCCTTAAATAGAGAAGCTTGTAGTGTTGGATGTATATTGGATAATTTAAAACAACAATTCCAAATGCAGGCTGATGAAAAAGGTCTAAAATTGCTTTTTCATTCGAGTGATCATTATGTCTATACCGACCCTATTTTGTTGCAACGTATCTTAAGTAACCTTATTTCAAATGCGATTAATTACACTAATAGTGGCAAAGTCGAAGTATTACTTACTCACAAAGATGGTTTATTGATAGAAATTGCAGACACTGGAGATGGATTAACTGAAATCGAACAAGAGCATATTTTTGAAGAGTTTTATCAGTTAAATAACCCCGAACGTGATAAAAAGAAAGGTTTAGGATTAGGACTATCTATAGTAAAAAGACTCTGTCAGTTAATGAATATTCCTATCACACTGCATTCACAAAAAGGAAAAGGCTGTTGTTTTAGTATTAAGCTACCTCTATGTGATGCCCCAGTTTTACTCCATGAAGCTCCAAAATATTCACTGCAACAGTACACTGAAAATAAAAAGATACTGGTTATTGATGATGAAATTACGATTAGAGATAGTCTAAGTGAACTCCTCAGTCAATGGCAGTGCCAAGTTATAGCTGCTGAGTCTGCGAGTGAAGCTTGTGACATGATTCAAAAACAACAATTTATCCCTGACCTTATTATTGCTGATTATCGATTACGTGAAGATAAAACCGGTGTAGATGCGATCAATCAAGTTAAAAAATTACTCAATCAAGAGGACTTGGCTGCCATTATCATGAGCGGTGATACTGAGCCTAAGCGTTTAAAAGAAGTCGCACTAAGTGGTTATAAATTATTACATAAGCCAGTCAAGCCTGCTCACTTAAGAATGTTAATACAACGACAGTTCATGTAATGCCGTTTTATTTTAAGGAGGGTTTACTCAGCTATTCTATTAGAACTTTATTAAGCTGTGACCTGAATTAATAGTGCTAACACCAGAGACAACCAACAACAGCATTTTTCACTTTGCTCTTTAAAATTCAAAACACTACCCAATATCTGAGGCATGAAACAAAATAAACGACTATCCCAAAGTATCCTCTATTCAGTATTCGCTATTACTATACTGTGGTGCATTAAATCGGCTGAGATATTATTTGCTTGGAATTTATCTTTTATGGGCCTAGTACCTTTAGACGGAGCTGGGGTCTTAGGTATCCTCACGGCTCCTTTGGTTCATGGGTCTTTAGAACACATCTTTAATAATACTTTTGCCATCCTGATATTGGCCAGTTTTTTGTATTATGGTTATCCCAAGTCATGGTGGAAAGTCTTAAGTTTAGTATGGGTGTTATCAGGAATAGGGGTGTGGTTGTTTGCTCGTCAAGCAACCCACATTGGGGCTAGTGGTATAACCCATGGATTGTTTTTCTTTTTGTTTGTTGCCAGTATATTTCGCCGAGATAAAAGTTCGGTGGCCATTATGATGATTGCTTTTCTGCTTTATGGTGGCATGACTATGACTATTTTTCCTAGGGAATCTGGTATATCTTTTGAGTATCACTTTTTTGGTGCAGTCGCCGGTGTTATTGCTGCTTTATTATGGCGAGATAGTGATCCTAAACCCGTGGTTCAACGCTACGACTGGGAAGACGAATCCGCTGATGATGAAAGTGACATGCTTGATGAATGGCAAGAATACGAACCAGAAGAAATACAAGACAACCCCCGAATACATTAAGGAACCCAATGCATCCAACTACATCCCCGATAAAAAAGCCGTTCACTTTGTTATTACGAGTTAGGTATGGTGAATGTGACGCTCAGCAAGTAGTGTTTAATGCCCGATATGCAGACTATATCGATATTGCTATGACCGAATATTTCAGGGCAGCTGTGGGTGGTTTTCAAGAATTACTTGATAAAGGTTTAGATAGCCAAGTAGTAAGTTTACATATTGACTGGCATTCATCTGCGAAGTTTGACGATGTTCTGGCAATAACTGTGTCATCAACAAAAGTTGGCAATACTTCCTATGGTTTTGAAATAGTGATCACAGATTTTAAAACTCAAAAAATTATCGCTAAGAGCACTACTACTTATGTAATGGTCGACACGCAAAACTATCAAAAAGCGCCAGTTCCTGATTGGTTGCGAGAAAAATTATCGTCATCTCCTGAAATAGCTTTAATAAATCAAGCGGGTGTTGTCGTTTAGTGTGAATACGTATGCATTAAGTTGTTGATTTACCTAGACTCAAGGTATTCTCTATTGTAACAGTTTACTTTTTATTAACAGTTGTGAATTAATTGCACTTCAGCACTATTTCACATCTGTATTAGAGAATATTTGATGCAAAAAACAAAACCCCAGTTAAATTTTTGGCAAATTTGGAATATGTGTTTTGGATTTTTAGGGATCCAATTTGGCTTTGCGCTGCAAAATTCTAATGTAAGTCGAATATTCGAAGCCTTAGGTGCCGACTATAGTAATCTCGCCATTTTATGGGTTGCAGCGCCCATTACCGGTTTAATTGTACAACCTATTATTGGTTATATGAGTGATAACACTTGGAACCGTTTAGGTCGAAGACGCCCATACTTCTTATGGGGCGCAATTGCCGCTAGTTTTTCATTGTTCATTATGCCCAACTCACCAACACTTTGGTTAGCCGCAGGTATGTTATGGATAATGGATGCCTCGATTAATGTGTCAATGGAGCCCTTTAGAGCATTTGTGGGTGACATGTTGCCTAAAAAGCAACGGGCCATGGGTTATGCCATGCAAACCTTTTTTATTGGCGTAGGCGCAGTGGTGGCCTCGGCCTTGCCTTGGATGATGACCAATTGGTTTGATATTAGTAATGTTGCACCAGCCGGTATGATCCCAGACTCGGTGAAATTTTCGTTTTATGCCGGTGGCAGTATCTTTCTAGTGGCTGTGATTTGGACAGTGTTATCAACCAAAGAATATTCTCCCGAACAACTAGCCGCCTTTGAAGAAGCCCAGGCTGCTAAAAGTGGAGCGTCCATTGCACCACAAGAAGTACGTAGCAGTGCTAAATATTTTAAAGGTGGGGCGGTATATTCAGTTATTGGCTTAGTGTTGTACTTGTTGATTGCCGCCAATATAGAAAGCTTAGATCAAAATTTATACATAATGGCAGGTGGATTGGCTGCATTTGGTGTGTGCCAATTAGTGGCTGGTTATTTGCGAAAAAATGAGCGCATTAACAATGGCTTTTCGGAAGTTATGAACGACTTATTTGCTATGCCTCAGGCTATGCGTCAGTTGGCCGTTGTGCAGTTTTTCTCTTGGTTTCCATTGTTTGCCATGTGGATCTATACCAACTCAGCTGTTACTTCTTTCCACTATTCAAGTACTGATGTGACGTCAGCAGTATATAACGAAGGGGCTGATTGGGTTTCTATCCTAATGGCTACCTACAATGGTGTATCAATTTTCGCCGCGATTATTATTCCAGTAGTTGTGCGATTCTCTAACTTACAATTTGCTCATCTGATTAATTTGTCGCTGGGTGGTATAGGATTTATCTCCTTTATATTTATAAAAGATCCAGCTTGGTTAGTGTTGTCTATGGTTGGTGTTGGCTTTGCTTGGGCATCTATTTTGTCGGTTCCTTATGCCATTTTATCTAATGTACTGCCCGCCAAAAAAATGGGGGTTTATATGGGCATATTTAACTTTTTTATTGTTATCCCACAAATTTTAGCAGCGAGTATTTTAGGGTTTTTGATTACTAAAGTATTTGATAATCAGCCTGTTTACGCATTAGTGATAGGCGGTTGCAGTATGTTGATCGCGGGTGTGATGACCCTACGCGTCAAAATCCCAGAATAGGAGTCAAACCTTGTTAGCTTCCAAATTAAAATTGTTCAGTATCAGTTTGGCGACCGGCTTATTTTTGCAAGCTTGCCATCCGCAAGATAAACAGATGGTAAACAGTGCCAAGACAACAAGTGATACAGCTGTACAAGAGTTCTACGGAACCACACATCCTTTTGCGCAAGAAGCCGTGTATTTTGTTATGACAGACCGTTTTGTTGACGGTGATCCAACTAATAATCAAATAGCACAAGGCGAGGAATTCCCTACTTTTAATCTTCCATTGCTTGGGGGAAATGGAGAAACCGCCAATGTGGGTTATTTAGGAGGTGACCTTAAAGGTGTGTTAAACAATGGCCAATACATTAGCGATATGGGCTTTACGGCTGTGTGGTTAACGCCTATTTTGGACAATCCTGACCAAGCTTTTTCTGGTGGTGAACCAATAGAATTTAGAGGCGCCTTTAAAGATGGGGGAAAAACCGGATACCACGGATATTGGGCAAATAATTTTTATAAGATTGATGAACATTATCCTTCTAAAAACCTAGGTTATAAAGAATACACTCAACAAATGCGTGAGCAATTTGGTTTGAAGTCAGTGTTTGATATTGTGGCTAATCATGGCTCACCTTCTTTTGATATGCCTGAAGATCAGCCTAAATTTGGTGAACTCTATGATATTGACGGTAATTTAGTCGCTGATCATCAAAACCTAAAGCCGGAAGAATTAGATGGCAACAATCCTTTGCATGATATGTTTCGTCACACCTCAGACATTATGCAATTATCGAATTTGGATGATCGCAATGCAAAGTTACAAGAATATTTAATTAACTCCTATTTATATTGGATAGAGCAGGGGGCAGATGCTTTTCGCATTGACACGATTAAACATGTCCCGCATCCGTTTTGGAAATTGATGTCTGATAAGATCCGCGCAAAACATCCAGATTTTTTTATGTTTGGTGAAAGTTATGACTTCAACGCAAATTTTTTGGCGCAACATACCTTACCCAAAAATGGCGGTATCAGCGTATTAGATTTTGTAGGTAAACAAGCCATCGTCGAAACCTTTGAAAATCCTAAAAGTGATTATGGTGATCTCCAAGAGTATCTGCATTTAACGCACGGGCCTTATACTAATCCCTATGAGTTAACTACTTTTTACGATAACCATGACATGCCTAGAATGAATACTTCTGATGAAGGGTTTATTGACGCCAATAATTGGTTATTTACCAGCCGAGGTATACCTGTGATTTATCAAGGTTCTGAGATGGGATTTATGCGGGGTAAGGCCGAGCACCAAGGTAATCGAAATTATTTAGGTCAAAGCAATATAGAATTGGCAAAAAGCCATAAGATTTTTCAGAGGTTATCTAAAATCGCTAATGTGCGTAAGCAGGTAGCAGCTTTACAAAGTGGTTTACAAGTTAATGTTGAATTGTCAGGTGACAAAGCGGCATTCTACCGTGTGTTAGTCAAAGATGGAGTGGCTCAAACAGCCTTGGTTTTATTGAATAAAGGTGATAAAAAAACCGATTTTGTAATTAAAAAGTATATGCAGCCTGGACGTTGGCTAAGCCAAATATCTGATGATACGGTGAACATCAATGAGTCTAAACTTGAATTGCAGAGCAGCGTTGCAGCTCATGGAGTCCAAGTTTGGTTGCGCCAAGGGCCCATTACAAACCCATTACTACTGCTTGAATTACAACGGCTGATGGACAATA
>TARA_R110002153_G_scaffold31173_2_pt1 | contig 34118 bp, 26 predicted proteins | sample TARA_R110002153 | Tara Oceans TARA_R110002153 (sample SAMEA4398193) | marine metagenome | biome: Polar Biome; feature: [SRF] surface water layer (ENVO:00010504); material: water (ENVO:00002006), including particulate matter (ENVO:01000060) such as... | depth 5 m | reverse complement strand
TAAAGGCGGACTAAGTTGGTATAAAGCAGAACTACAATTAAGTAAGAGCACTGGCAACGATCTAAAAAATCAGAACCGTGACCTAGGCCATGGTGGTTTTAATGTTAAAAATGCTCAACACGGTCATAATGCTGTACTAGGATTGCTAGTACGTGGTTTAGTAGTATGCGACGGTGGTGTACCAGACTACGTTAAGTTTGAAGACTACACTAGTGAAGAAGGTTGGAAGTACAAGAAAATTGTAGGCTATGGTGCTAAGATGACTAACCCACATAGCGGTGGTCATAAAGATAGAACATATTACAACGCTGACCGTGACCAGCAAGGTTACTTCTTTGAGAAACTTTGGCCACTACACCCAGTACAACAAAGAAGAAAAGCAGGTTGTTTTGGCGACATTGATTTACCAGTACTACAAAATGTTAAGATTAAAAGTGCTGTACCATTTAGTTTAGGACTAGGTTGTGCTAGAAGTTCATTCAGTGAAATTGGTGACTTTATGCCATACGTTGAAAAGACTTCAGTATCAAGTGCTAACTTGGCTCTTGGCTCATCATTAACTAATGAAGAATTACAAGCCAAATCAACAGGAACTGGATTTTCGGCTCCTAAAGTATTAACAACAAGAGCAACAGGCGCCATACAAATTTCAGAAGCAACTGGTGTACCTAGTCAAAGTAATCCGTTCATGACAGCAGATTATTTAAGAATAGACGGCTTAGCAACTACACCTAGGTCAGGCGAAGGTTATGGTGGTTTATATGAAGCACCGGCCGCCAATGCTAACGTGGCCTTTAACGCAGGATCAATAGAAGACTCTACAGGTTTCAACTATAGAATCGGCGACAAATTAGCAGTAGTAGGTGGACAGCCAAAAACCATTGATAACTCGTCATATTATTTAGATAGTGTCGATGTACAGAATTCGGGTATTGGATACAATCCAGCAGATACAAGATTTGAAATTGTGTCAGATACAGACGACGCAATTAAGTTACCAGGTGTTAGTGTAAGAGGCGTTTTCTCCCCAGACACTGATAAACTAGAACCAGCATTAAAAGTTGCTGGAAGAACAGCAAGTGCGTACTACCACAGTTTCTATAGAGAATATGTAGAGCAAGGTGGCGGTAGCGATAGAGATTGGATTAACAACGAAACAGTTCCTAGTTACGTCGATACATATACTTCGGCAATTGAAGAACTAAACATAGAACTCAAAAGAGCAGATATTGCATTAGACAGCACTAGTGCTAGTGACTCATTTAAAGTTACAAGCAGAAGCGACCTATTAGCAAGTAACGAATACAAAGCATTTATTGGAACTAGAGAATATGAAAATGCTGGTTCAATGATGATGTTTGGTTTAGGCATACATGATGCCAACGAACAATATGGCGAAGACCTTATACGAAACAGTAAAATATATGACAGTTTCTCAGAATCAGAGTTAGGCGCATTAAACGGATCATGGATATGTTGTATGGAGGCTCCGCAAGGAACTATTTTCCCAAATGGTCATAACATGACAACAGCATACTCAGGATTAGCAGAAAACACACAAGGATTGTTAAAAGTATTTTACGATGCGAGTGTATACGATGCGGATTCAAGTAACGAGTATAGACACTTCTTAAGTTCGCAAATTGCTAGATTCAATGGTAGAATACTTAAATTCTTAAGAATAGCAAATAACAGAGTATTCTTTAAAATAGAAACCACATTAGGACTAGAGAAAACACCAAACTTCCAGGCTTATGGTATACCAGACTTTATAAACTTATGGAGCAGATTCTATCCAATAACTAACTTAAATACATATCAAGATAGCACATCGGTATCTAGAGACTATGATGGCAGAATTGGTGCTTACAACTTATCAGTCGAAGTAGATACAGCAAACTCAACAGGTGTAACAGTTACAGGCAGTAACCAATTTAGATTCAATTCTCCAGGCGAAGGATATGCGTCATTAAAAGTAACAGCAACTAGACCTAATACTACTGAGCCAGTTAATCCAGTTGATCAGCAGTGGGACGTATTTATAATACAAAAAGATATTAGTACAGGCTACTTAAGAATGCCGTTTACAGTTCACTTACCAGATGAATTAATTACAATTGATCCTGTAACAGATGAGCAAACATCAACACCAGTCACAGCATTACAACTTGCTAAGGCCATGAACAAAATACATTATAACACAGTTTACAGGCCTGTGTCAACCCCGTATATTAAAATGGGAGAATCAGAAGCAGTTGTATTTAGATTTGATTTTGATAGTGTACCAGATGATGCTATTATACAAAACATAGACATTGACTTTATTATGAGAAGTACACTACCAGGTGACTACGGCATGATATGGTTACAGGCACCGGATGGAACAAGGATGCCATTAATGCAGTTCTTGGGCAAACATGGTGGAACAGGACAATACGACCAGGGCGGATTTATGCCTGGGTACGATTACATGAAGTCCGGCACTGGTGCTGACGAAATGATATTTACAGTAAGTAGTAGAGCCGATGCTGAAACAGTTCAACCAAACGGTACAAACTTACATAGTTATGCTTCTAAAGTTAAGCCATGGATAGGCTCGCCAGACAGAGCAGTAACTAACACTGGTAAGGATGTTAACGGTAGTATTTATGCTGGAAATTATGATTCAGACAGCGGAGCCGCATTAACAACTAGCACAGGCGCATATTGGAATCAATCAAATAACGTATTAAAAGAATGGATTAGCAAAGGTAGCCTCAAAGCAAATAAATTAAAAGGCTCGTGGTTTATAGAAGTTACTAGACCAGGTAGAGTATTTGATCTTGTTAACGATAGTAACACATTAGCAAGAAGACCGGAAGGCGCAACTAACATTGGCATAACTGAATACACTACAGCGATTAAAACACCAAACATCAAGATTAGTTATGTATCACCAAGTGAAGATCCTAACTATAATAGTGCTAACAAAGAAACAATTACACGAATTGATATTGTACAGAAAGGTGGATTCCAACAAGAGTTTTCCGCAATGAACTGGGTAGTCAAGGCAATTGGATCAGGACAAGGATTTAAAGCAAGAGCAATTTTACAGAAAGGTGAATTACTTGCTGAAGAAAATCCTGATATGATTGAACAAGCGGCACAATTCCAGGTTACAGAAATTAATACAGCAGGCAGTATTACAAAATTAAGAGTTCTAGATAGGGGTGTATACGAACAGTTCCCAGCAGAACAACAGAAGGGTATACCATTAAAGTATATCGATGACGGAGATGCCGCAGAAAGATTAGAAGGTCCGGGCTTTGGAGCAAGGGTGTTGTGTTCATCAAGAAGTGTTATTGATTGTAGACAACCACCAAGAATGGTTCTAGAGAACACAGGACCAGCAGAATTAGAGTCACCTACAGACGCAATGGCAGATGCTATTAATACAGCCGCTGGTGTTGACGGTGGATTAACAGCAGATGTAATAAAAGTTAATGATTCAACAGACTATTTAATATTAACTTCAGACGGTGACGGCATTGAATTTAACGATCTTGTACCAGGTACATTGGACTCACTGGGTATACTACCGGGTGAATACAGCATGAATGCTATTGGATTCAGATCCAAACTTGGCAATCCAGGTGTTGGCTGGGGTACTGGAGATGGAAATAATACAACAGATAACGCATTTAACAGAACTGGTGACGGTGACGGACTAGTAATGTTTGGCGCAGTTGTACCACCAGAATTCGAAGGCTTAACTAGTTCATCATTTGGTAACATATATAGATACGATTTGTCTAAAGTAGACAACACTTCAATACTTAACGCACAACCACAAGCAGATGTCGAAGTACTATACTTCAAGTCTAGAAGATACACATCACCATTTAACATTGATGTAACATCAGGTAAGCAATGGGTTGATAATTATGACGCACTAGGATGGGCTCATTTAGAAGACGGAGCCGTTAAAGTAAGACAAGACAAATTAATTGACAGTAAAAAATTAAAGAACACATTAATTTACAGTAAAGAAAATGGCGAAAGAGTAACTGACCTTACACTACATGATCCGTTCAAAGGATTTATTGTACCAGAGGCAGACAGAAACCTTACTTATATTAGTGACAGTGATCCTGTGTATTATAATAATGACAGCAGTAACTTCAGTAAACGCAATGTTGGCGAACTATGGTGGAGTACTAATAACTTAAGAGTTAGATGGTATGAGCAATCAGATGCTAACTATAGAGCAAAATATTGGGGAAGTTATGTAAGTGGATCGCAATTTGAAGTTTATGAATGGAACGAAAGTAGAAACATACCAAGCGAATATGCTGGTAAGGGTACTCCGTTATCTAACAGCAATTACGTTGTGGATCAAGTATTTAATACAAATACGAATACCTACACTAACATTTATTACTATTGGGTTAAAGATACCGAAACTGTACCAAGTGGCACAGGCAGAACACTATCAGCCAAGCAAGTAGCGGCATTAATTAAATCACCCAAAGCGGAGCAAGTACCTACATATAGTGTAGTTAATTCTTCAACTATGTTATTAAGTAATGCCAAAGAATACTTAACAGATGACGATAGTGCTTTACAAATTAACTTCTCTAGAAAAGATACAAAATATGATAACAAGCACGAAAGTTATATATTAATTGGACAAGATTCCGCAATAAACAAAATACCATCAGACTTATTTAATAAGTTTGTAGATAGTATTGCCGGCGAAGATTCACAAGGCAATACTGTTCCAGACAAATACTTAAACAAGTATGAAACATATGGTATAAAAATTAGACCTAGACAAACAATGTTTATGAAAGTCAACGAAGCAAGACGCGAATTAAGAACTTTCTTAAACAGAGAAATAGGCAAAATAGATTTAACAAGGGATATCTACACCGGATGGAATGCTGGCGTAATAACATCTAACTTATACAAAAAAGTTGATTGGGTTAAAACAGGATACGTTAGCAGTGATATTAAACCTCGTTTAAGTGTAAAAACATTTAAAGATATGTTGGCACTAACAGGGGTAGAGGACGGTGTATTCGTAAGAGTAATTGGCGTTAATAGATCTGATACAATGTATGAATACGATGTAGTAACAGATACTTACACACTTGTTAAAGTCGTAGATGGTACTGTATCAATTAACAAAGAGTTTTACACAAATACTCAAACATCGATCTTGGCATTAGAAATAAGACAATTACTTGCTGGTATTAATAATATAGTATTTGCTAATACTAACTTAACAAATAAAATGTATTTTGCTATGTTGAGTTATATTTTAACAGAACAATATCAAACAGATTGGTTCTTTAAAACATCGTACTTTAACATTAGACAAAGTGCTGATGAGTTATCGCAAAAAGCAACAACTAAGATTGATCCGTTTACTGATATGACTGACCATATTAAAGCAGTGAAGCCATATACAAGTAAGTTAAGAGACTTCAATGATAGAAAGATTCATACAGATACAACTAAGTCATTTGCTACAGACTTTGACTTACCACCATATCAACCTAACTTGTCTGTACAGGCAAGAATACTTGATCCGGGTGTAAGTGCTGACGCAAACATAATTAGTACTAGTAGCGAACATAGTAATTGGGCTAACACTTATATTACTGTTCCTTCTAAAGTTAGAACATTTAATCAGAAGATTTATATTGATAGAACCCAGTCAAACATTTTACCACTTGGTGACGCAACAGTAATTGGCACATTGGCTAACGCATTAAGTCAGCCTACAAGTACAACTGCTGAAGCAAGAATAACTCAGTTAATAGCGGCAACACCGGTTGCTACACCTATTAACCATATAGAAAGACTGTTAGTACATGACGAAACAATTAAAGCATTAAATACGCAAATTGCGGATGACTCATTCTCAGCAGATGTTATCACAGGATTAAAAGCAACAAGGTTAACAACACTTAGATTATTAGCCTACGCAGACTTCCAAGGTGAAGAATTAGATGCTAACTTGTTTAGCAAGGCATACTATGATAGAATTGGTGACGAAATTGTTGCGACGGCATTTGGTTATGACCAAACAACATTTGATAGCGATGCTTATGATGTTGATACAGTTGTACGCAACTATCTAGCAAACAGTTCATTAGACAGTCAACTAGTTAGAGACTCAATAACGTATGCTGGATTTGATAGCAAGACCTTCTTTAAAGGATTTGATGGCCCAGATAGACCACCAGAGCATGTAATGTTCAACGCATTAGAAGGCTTACAGTTTAACATACAAACAGCATCAGCAGGAAGCAACTCTAGTATATCGTTTAAAATATTATTAGGACTTAACGGTGCTGTAGAATACACAAGAATTGCTACAGCATATACTACAACATTGGCTACCGCCATTAGTAAGACAACACAAAAAATTGTTGTCGCAGATTCAACTAAGATTGTATATCCTTACTCAGGCAGTGAAGAAAGTGTAATATATGTAGGCGATGAAAGAATAACTTACACAGGCGTAGATGGTTCTACATTAACTGGCGTACAACGCGGTACACAAGGAACAAGTCCGCAGGAACATGCTGTAGGCACTAAAATTATAGACGCCAGTAAAGAAAACAGGATTGAAGTTGGGACATTAGATTTTGGTGCTAACAACGACCCAGAACAGGCATATTGGAACTCAGCAAGTAGTAGTTTAGCAGATTCGACTACACATATTGCTCAGTTCTTGAAGGATAAGCCAGGATCGTACTTTGATTAAGATCATTGGCACGAATTATAAACGGACTATTTTATAAAAGAGATAAATACCTATATGAATGATAAAGATAACAACAACGAAAAAGTAGAAAATTCAGATAGCGGAATGACTGATAAAGTCGGTTTTGAAGTATCTGGACATATACTAATACGAGACAAAGATTCCGGTGAGGAACTAGTCAATAAAAGAAATGCTATTCACTATGGTAACTTAGGTTATCTTATATCACAGGCACTATCTAATCAAGATAATAAGATTGTACATTTTATGTCGTTTGGTAATGGTGCTACAAGTGTTGATAGTTCAGGAAAAGTAATTTATAAAAGTACAAACACCAGTGAGAGCAGAGAAACAGATGCGTCACTGTACAGAAAGACCTTCGCTAAAGTGGTGAGTAATACAGCACAGAACAGCGACCAGGCAAACAATAAGTTAGAGGTAATTGAAGGTTCAGGATTTACTGACATGAAGATAACTTGTACACTAGGTTTAAACGAACCTTCAGGACAAGCATCATTCGATACATCATCGACCAATGAAGGTGATTATATCTTTGACGAACTAGGACTTATGACGTATGTAGATGGCGCTAATGCCACTACAGCGAGTAGCAGTGGGGAATTACTAACACATGTGGTATTTCACCCAGTACAAAAAAGTTTAAACAGAATAATAGAAGTCATTTATACTTTGCGTATACAAATGACATAATGAGGAAATAATAAGATGGCATATACAGTTTCAAATACAGATGGTTCACGTACAATTACGGTCGCCGATGGAACTTTCGATACTACAACATATTCTGTTACACTTATTGGTAAGAATATTACAAACTACGGAGACGTATTTGTTAAAAATTCTATAAGGCACCTAGAAAACTTTGCTAGTGCCACCGCACCTAGTGTAGCATCACCTTTAGTAGGGCAAGTGTGGTATGATAAGACAGGCAAAGTTCTAAGAGTTTATAAATCAGCAAGTGAAGGCTGGGTAAGAGTTTCTTCCGTAGTATCAGAAACACCACCAAGCGACGGACTTTCAGATGGAGCAACATACTTTGACTCCTCAGACAACAAATTAAAAATATACAGTGGCGGTGCTTGGGCAGATACAAGTTATGCCGGTACTGTGACAGATGAATACCAACTAATTAGTGCGTTAGGCACGCCATCGTCTTATGGTACTAGAGGTAGAACGGTATTCTTAAAAGATTCAGCAGGGGTGGCCAGAGCGGTACACGCCATTACCTATGTAAATAATTCAGAAACAGACGCAGAACATCCAAATGGTGAAACCATTATGGCTGTATTCAGTGACCATACTGAATTCTTAGTTTCAGATGTTATATCACAGACTGATGATAACACAGCAAACTTTAATTGGTACGATCAAATTGTTTCCTCAGATGGCTTTAAAGGCAGTGACGGAACAGCAGGTAAGATCAAGAAAGGTCTTAACTTAAGAAACGAATATGCTAACACATCTATCGCATTAGCAGATAGAGCCATCGAGGCGGATAGTGTTACAGGTAACTTAAAAATTGGTAGTTCGTACTACCCAATCAGTACTATTGTTAGATCAAGTGCTGACATAGTTCCAGATCAAGGTGATAACTACGATTTAGGTAGTAACACAAACAGATGGCAAGATTTACATGTTAACGGTACAGCATTCTTTGGCCAAAACAGTGGTACAAGTGTAATTAGACCGGCATCAGGTGCTCAACTATCGATTGGACAAAGCGGTAATAAAATACATCAAATACATGCCACAACAGCAGACATTACCACAGGTAACTTTGCAGACGTTAATGTAACAGAAGATTTAACTGTTACAGGTAATATTATTGCTACTTCAATTACAGCAGATATTAACTTTGATGATTTTACATCAACAAACGCAACAATTTCAAATGTTATTACAGCAACGAACGGTATTGCTAGTTTAGGTTACTTAACAACGCAAGGTTACGCCAATATTGGAGCAACACTGACAGTTACAGGCCAAACTAATCTTAACGGTAGCACTAGAATCGGCGACTCAGCATCAGACGGTGTTGAATTTGTAGCAGATATTATTAGTGGTATGCGACCAAATGCTGATAGTAGTTTTGATATTGGAGCAGATCTATTTAGATGGAGACAACTATTTGTAGATGACGTAACAATAACTGACAAAGCAAACATTGGCGGTAAACTAAGAATTGAAAATGCCGACGCGGCAAGCAGTGATAATGATTATACAGTATCATTTAGAACAGACGGCGGAGCAGTTGTTAGAAAAAACATGTATGTTAAAACTTCACTAGACGTAGGATCAACTATTGTCGGTGGTAGCAGTTTACAAATAGCAGGCTCAATTACAGGTGCTACTACAATAAACGCAAGTGGGTTAATTACAGGCGGATCATTAACAGACGGAGTTGCAACTTTAGATAACGGTGCGTTATCAAGTGCTACAACAGGTGCCTTTAGTGGTCAAGTTAATGTTGGCTCATTAGTATCAGGTGGTGCCGTATCAGGTACAACAGGTACGTTCACAGGCAATACACAACTTGGTAGTGCTTCATCAAACGATGTTAGTATTCAAGGTAGGGTAACAAGTCCTATAGTTCCAAAGGCAAACAATACGCATGACTTAGGTACAAGCAGTTTAAAATGGAATGATGTTTACGCAGAAACATTTAACGGTACAGCAACATCGGCTCAATATGCGGATTTGGCTGAGATATATTCCTCAGACGCAGACTACGAAGCAGGCACAGTTGTTAAAATAGGTGGCGACGCAGAAGTTACACAAACTAATAGTTTTAATGATCCAGACGTATTTGGTGTAGTATCTACTAACCCAGCATACTTAATGAACAGCGAAGCAGACGGTGTAGCAGTAGCAATGACAGGTAGAGTACCATGTAAGGTCGAAGGACGTATTAAGAAAGGTGAAAGACTTGTTAGTGGTAGCAAACCAGGCTTTGCAAAAGCATTAGGCAGTAACACTTACGATATGCGAAGCATTATTGGTAGAGCCCTTGTAGACAAAGACACATTCGATGATGGTGTTATTGAAGTTGTAATAGGCGTCAAATAATTACACAAATTCGTTAGTCAAGTCATAATTAATAGTATGAAAGGAGACTATTGGTTATTTTTTAATAAGGTGTTAGACCCAGGCTGGTGCGACTATGTTGTTGACTACGCCACAGAAAACTATCAACCCAAAGACGCAGTTATTGGTTTCGAAGATGCCAAGCATGACGAAACCTATAGAAAAAGCGAAGTGCGATGGCTCAATGCTAAGAAAGAAGAAGCAATTACCAAAGAAATATGGCACTATGCTAATCAAGTTAACAGAGACTCGTTTGATTTAGATCTACGATATGTTAACGAAATTCAATTTACCAAATATGTAGGCCACCCAGATACGCCAGGTAAGTACGACTGGCATCATGACATTGACTGGGCAGAACCAAGAGCCTTTCACAGAAAATTAAGTTTGGTATTTCAACTATCAGATAGAAGCAATTACGAAGGTGGCGAGTTTGAATTCGATCCCACATTACCACAATTACCAGCAGACGCATTAGAAAAAGGATCTGTAATTGTATTTCCAAGTTTCCACAGGCATAGAGTAACACCAGTTACAAGTGGAATAAGACACAGTTTAGTTACATGGGTAGAAGGCCCACATTGGCGATGAAGCATTATTATATAAATTTAGCAAGAAGAGAAGATAGAAAATTAAACACGGAAGAGTTATTTTCTCAGATTGGTGTTACTGATTACCAACGTATTGATGCCGTCGACGGAGCATTAATTGATTACGAAAAAATACTAGCAAACAATATGGACGTATGCCAATCATGGCTTGATCCGTTAGAACAAAGACCACTAACACCGGGCGAAGTTGGGTGTATGCTAAGTCATATTATAGCATGGAACCAAATTGTAAAAACAAATACCCCTGCTGTAATACTAGAGGATGATTTATTTCTTGCTAAAGAACGTTACAACGAAAAACAAATTGAAGAAAAACTAAATGATTTTGATCTAGTGTATCTTTCCAAATGGAATATGGATATGGAAATGGTTGGCTTAGATGATTTGTTTGAACACCCAGGATATTGTTACTGGACAGCCGCTTATGCGTTAAGTGTAGAAGGTGCTAAAAAATTACTAAACGAAACAGCACTAAAAAATATGATACCAGCAGATGAATATTTGCCTATGATGTTAGGTAAAAGTCCGTTAGCAGAAACATATCCACAGTTTAATGATTTACCTAAGTTAAAAGGACTAGCATACAAAGAAAATGTATTACATCCACATGCGAGAGAAACAGATATTGGTAAAACTGATACAGAAAACCAAGACCGTTTTAAAGACTGGAAAGAATTTAAAGTATTATCTGTAGCAACCGTAAGTGCTAAAGCAGATGATTTAGTTAATAGTGCTAGAACTCACGGCATTAATGTAGAATTATTAGGCATTGGCGAAACATGGCAAGGTGGTGTTATGGCTGATGGACCAGGTGGTGGACATAAAGTACACTACTTGCGAAGCAGATTGCGTAACATTGACGACAACGATATTATAATGTTTGTTGATGGGTATGATGTAGTCATTAATGATGACGCAGAATCATTAATAAGTCGCTTTAAACAGTTTGGTGCCGATGTAGTATTCGGAGCAGAACCGCCTTGTTGGCCAGATCCAAGTATGGCAGACCAATTCCCGCAAGTACATACTCGTAATAGATTTTTAAATAGCGGTGGATTCATTGGTAGAGCAAGTGTAATAAAAGAAATGTTACGCGGTGATATTGGCAAAGGCGATGACGATCAATTATACTATCAGCAAATATTTTTAAGTAAAAAGTTTAATATTAAATTAGATGTCGAAAATTATATTTTCCAATGTGTAAGCCAAACAGCAAACGCATTAAGTGTTACAACTAACAATCAAATATATAATAGAGAAACTGGATGCTATAGTTGTGTTTTACATGGCAATGGCGGAGACGACGATAAAAAAGCATATAGATCACTTGTTAATCAGTTATTAAACAAAGGTTCAGTTATACCAGTTAACTTATCAAAGTATAATAAAATATGGACAGTCGCAGATGATATTGTTGCTTTTGAATACATGACACCGCAAATGTGTGATGATTTAATAGGAGCATGTGATGATGCTGGTGGTTGGGCACCTAGACCAGATGATGCCTATCCGGCTCAAGAAATACGAATAGATACACTATGCCCGTCTCTATATAAAGAAATGGAAACTAGGCTTACTAAAAACATATGGCCACAACTACAAGCATATTGGCCACCAATGTCAATGTACGGCATTAGAGACTTCTTTGCTATGCGTTATAGTCTAGATACACAAACAGAATTAGCACTACACAACGATGCTAGTATGGTCAGCGGCAGTTTAAAACTCAATGAAGACTACCAAGGTGCTGAATTAACTTTTCCTAGGCAACACTTTACTAACAGGCATATACCCAGAGGCTTAATGCTGATGTGGCCTGGGCAGGTAACACACCCTCATGTATGTGAACCACTAGAGGAAGGCGTCAAGTACAGTCTTACCCTATGGACTAAAAGGTTTACTCAAGACACATAATTTAAGATATTTGATAAATACTTACGAAGAGTAGCATATATAAGTGCTTAAATAAGTAGGAGATATTAAAGATGGCATTATCAACAATGACAAATAGAACACCAGGCAACAGCATCACAGCCGCTGACTGGGACATCGCAAGAAACAACATTTTATTAATAACTGGCACACCATCCGGAACTGAAGGATGGGGGCAAAGTTGGAGTGTTTACAATCCAGCCGCTGGTGCAACTATTACAGATACAAACACTAATGACATGATTAACGCCGCTCAGGATATAGCGGTATATGCCGGAGCAACTAACACCATTTCTGATGTTAGTGATGGAGCAACAATACAAGAAACAGATTTAAACAACATCCAGGGTACGATTACTAATGGGTATAACAGCAGACTAACTGCTGACGCATCATACTTATCTACTGAAAACAAAGATACAAGCACTAGAACAGCGGCATGGACTACAACAGTAACACACGATTGTACTGTTACTTTTGGAAGTGCGGCAATTAGACAAGCATTTTTTAATGCCGGTGGTAAACTAAACTTTAGTGCGTCACGAAGTGGCGGCTCAAGTAACGATCAGAACACCGACTGGACTAATATGTTAGCGGCTATAGGAACAGTTCAAATGGCTTATACAGCCACAACAGCAAGTTCAGGCACAACTACAAGTATTGGTAATAGTGATTTAACAACAAGTTATCAAACTATATACACTAAAGCAGGTTCTGGGTCATACTCAACTAACTCTTATCAAATACAAGCAAAAGCACCGACTTCGTCAACATTAAGATTCTTAATTACGTTTGGTGACTCGCATACAGGTAGAGGTTACTTTGATAGTGTTGACGGAACATTACAAAGTGTTATAGGCCAAGCAAGACCTAACAGTGGTACTTTGCCAAATGGTTATACTGTAACTGTGGCAACGCCAACTTACGCAACAAATACTGAATTATAATAGTTCTTAATTTTTGTTAAGGCGGCTTTATAATGCATAAATAGTATTATAAACTACACACAGGACTTACATGAGCGAACGACTAACGAAAGCATTAGAATTTGCTAACTACAGATTAACATTAAATAATCAGTTGGTAGCATTACGTTCTAAACTTCAAACCAAACTGATCTACAGTATCAATGGCGGTACTTTTACGATTTCAAGAGAATTAATTACTTTTGTTGATTCTCTTATTCGTCAAGACCACACAAACGATATTGTACTAATAGATAATTTCCAAAACCCTATAATGATAGAAGACCTAGATGACTTCTTAGAAAATATCACTAGCAAATATTTTGAAGTTACTAATGATTATCATGCTGAGTATGTCAAACTAAGACAAGCTCGTAAAGTCCATAAACTAGTGGACATAGAGCAGGATGACTAAAGGACTACTATTTTTCGCACATAACAACCCCGAGATTGATTATTTAAAATTGGCCTGTATGTCTAGCACAATGGCTAGATACAATTTAGGCTTAGAAGATATCACAGTTGTTACTGATTCGAACTCATTGGAATATACATCTAAGCACATAGATGTTGACAAATATATACCTAACATTATACTTGCGGATAAAGATCAAGAATTTAAAAAACGCAACTTTAGAAATTACAGAGACACTAATCATAGTGTAAAGAGTTTATCTTTTTACAATGCTAACAGGTGCGACTCATTCGATATATCACCATACGATGAAACAATAGTATTAGATGTAGACTATTTAATTCTCAGCGACAGTTTAAACAACTGCTGGGGACATAAAAACGAATTAATGTTACACCATGAAGTACAAGATATTCAATTTAAAAGAGAAAGCACTTGGAAACGTGTCGACGATATTGGTATAACTATGTACTGGGCAACAGTATGTTATTTCCAAAAGACTGCTTACACACAAAGTTTCTTTGATATTGTAAAGCATGTTAAAGAGAATTGGCCCTTTTACAAAGATTTATATAACTTGCCCGGCTCTATATATCGTAATGATTATAGTTTTAGTGTTGCCGCCCATGTTATGAACGGATTTCAGAGTCAAGCACAACCGCAACTTCCTATAGAAAGAATGTATAAAACATTTGACTGGGACGACATACACTCAATTAATGGTGTAAACGACCTCACTATGTTTGTAGAAAAAGTTAGAACAAATGCTGACTTTCATTTGTGTAGATGGAAAGATGTTGACTTACACATAATGAATAAATGGGCATTACAACGACATGCTGATACACTAATGGAGATGTATTATGTCTAGAGGTTATATAGTTATTGCTCAAAATTCAGGTGACACCGATTACTTAAGAATGGCATACGGCCTAGCATTAAGTTTAAAAGCAACACAAACAACTGTAAGCAACTTATGTGTATGTGTAGATAAAGACACTAAAGTACCTAAGAAGTATTTAGAAGTGTTTGATCAAGTAGTAGAAATTCCATGGGAAGATGATGCCAAAGATGCTACATGGAAAATTAATAATAAGTGGAAATACTATTACATGTCGCCATACGATGAAACAGTTATATTAGACACTGATATGGTATTCCCAACTGATGTAAGTCATTGGTGGGACACATTAAGCGATAAAGATATATGGGCATGTACTAATGTTAAAACATATAGAGGCGAAAATGCTGTTGACCATAACAACTATTACAGAGAGTACTTTGTAAAAAATAATTTACCAAATGTTTATACAGCATTCTTTTATTTTAAAAAGTCAGATCAGGCAACAGAGTTTTTTAATTTTGTAGAAATTATATTTCAAAACTGGCAAAGGTTCTTTTTTAAATATATGCCAAACGGTAAGCCTGAAAAATTAAGTGCCGATGTAGTATACGCACTGGCAATACAACTATTAGGTATTAAAGAAGAAACCACAGTAGACGATTTAACAGAGTTACCTACATTTACTCACATGAAAAGTTTTATACAAGATGTACCGAGCGGATCATTCCTAGATGAAAAATGGACTCTAAGTATGCCAACATACTTTAGCGACATAAAAACATTTAAGATTGGTAACTTCCAACAGCAATACCCATTTCATTATGTTGATAAGAATTGGCTAACAGATGATATTATTACGAGTTTAGAAAATGAAATTACATGAGTTAGAACAGGCAAGGAAGGCTCAGGCACAAAGCGATAAGCATGTGTATTTTGACGAATCTGGCAATATAGTTTACTACGGTAGAACAGAAAGCGATGAATATGTAGATAGTAATCATGCTGTTTTATCCTATGACCAATGTATGATCATTGAAGACTCATCAAATAAAACTACAAATGACTTTATTATTATTGTTGATCCTACCACAGAGGGAGTTTATACACTAGTAAATAAACAAATTGAATTAGAAACATTTAAGTCAGCAACTAAGATGCTAAGTTTAATTAAAAAGACAAAAGCACCAACCTCAGCATACGATATTAAAATAGAGTACAATCCAGCAGAAGCAACAGAAAATTTAACAGTATCATTAAATGAAAAAATAAGAAATAATGTCATGAAGAATATGGACGTTAATAACTTTACATTTAAAGGTGCTAACTTTATAAATCTATATTTTACTACAGAAAAAGATCCACACTTTATGTTCGACACTATAAAAGTTGACTTAGTAAACTTATTTAAAGACGGTAAGCAAGACTTTAGCATCAGCACAGAATTATCAGGCTGTGATCTATTTACTAAGAAAATATTTGATAAGTATGAGTATAGGATAAAAACATGAAAATAGACGTAACAGAATTAGACATTTTTTATATCAGTTATGACGAGCCCAACTGTGAGGAGAACTGGGCTGACCTACTAAACAAGGTGCCATGGGCAAAGCGAGTACACGGAGTTAAAGGCTTTGATGCCGCACACAAGGCATGTGCTGAACAATCAGAAACAGATAGATTTATCACAGTAGATGGTGATAATATTGTTATGGACGAGTTCTTTGAAAACACTTTAGAGTTTCCAGAAAAGGATCATGACGGTAATGATATATCAGAAAGCATATTCAGTTGGAATGCCAAGAACTTATTAAATGGATTAGTGTACGGAAACGGTGGACTGAAGTGCTGGCCTAAAGAATACACAATGACTATTAATACTCACGAAGCCGCAGTAGATGGTGAGGGTATGGAGTTTTGCTGGAAATTAAATTACATTCAAATGAATGATATATTTTCAGAAGTACATCAAACAGCAAGTCCTTTCCAAGCCTTTAGAGCAGGGTTTAGAGAAGGCGTAAAACTAAGTTTAGATCAAGGTGCTAGAGTTAAGGCACACGAGTTTCAGGATAAAGTATGGTACGGCAATTTTAATAGATTAAATGTTTGGTGTAATGTTGGCACAGATGTAGAAAACGGTTGGTGGGCAATATACGGAGCAAGGTTGGGCTGTGAGAAAACTGTTCTAAGTGATTGGAACACTAATCAAATTTCAGATTATGACTGGTTCAAAGAGTTCTTTGACAAAGAAAAAAGTTATATTGATAGCGACGAACACTTAAAAGAAAAAACTATTGCTATCGGTAATAGACTAAATGAAGAAGTCCAGGGCATGATGTTATTTGAACCCAATGATCAGATGAGTAAATTCTTTAAAGCAACTTTTGTAAACCCTAAACGTTGGGGAGCAATGATTACTGAAAGGCAAATACAAGATCTTCTCGAACAAGGTTTAATTGGACGATGACACAATTAGCATGGATCTTCGGACACTCGTCTAACTTTTCACAGGCGTTGATATCAGAGTTTAGAGATAACGATATTTCGACATACGGTTGGGGAAGGGATACACTTGACTACACTGACTTTAACAAATTTATAGAAGGCAAGGTAGTACCTGATATTGTGGTTTTAAATGCTAACATAGAAGAACAGATAGCATTCAGAATAGACACAGACAACTACAAAACGTTAGAAATATCCGATATGTCAGACATGTTAACAACATACTCTCCTATATTTTTATTCTTTGTTAAACTAATTAAATGGTTAGAAGAACAAGACAAGCAAATAAATATATGTAACATAAGCAGTTCTATTACAGCATGGCCTAATAGGCACCGTCAAAATGTAATGTATGCTGTACTACGAAGTATGCTACAGCAAGTCGTGTTTAGTGCGTCTAACAGCGTCACTACAGCGTTTTGTGTTAGTCCTAGCGGTATTGACACTAATAATATTAATGACTACGCAGAACGAGTTATTAGCCTTATAAAAAGCAAAACAGATTTACAATTAATTGACTTAACAAGCGAAGAGCCAATATTGGATTTAATTAACAAATGAGCAATTACGACCAAGCGGCAGACACAGCCAATCAGCAACTAGACGCAATAAGTCCTAGTATGTGCTATGCCAAATGGGCTCAGGTATCAATGCATTTACACAATGGAATGACACATAGTTGTTATCATCCACCGACGCATAAGATACCATTAAAAGAATTAGAAGCAAATCCTTCAGCATTACATAATACTGAAGAAAAGAAAGAGCAACGTAGACAGATGTTAGCAGGCAAAAGGCCTGATGGTTGTTCGTACTGCTGGCGTATCGAAGACGTTGGTGGTAGAAGTGATAGAGTTTATAGGAGCGGCGAGTACTGGGCACAAAATTCCAGGGAAGATATTGCTGACGCAGGTGCCGATGGAAACATCAACCCACGTTATGTTGAAGTCAATTTCAATCAAGCATGTAATTTCAAGTGTAGTTACTGCTCGCCTCACCTATCCAACGCATGGGAAAAAGAAATAAAAGAACACGGTGCCTATGAAATTGTCGATGGTGAACATAATAATCTTGACAGTTTAAAGAACGCAGGACTTATGCCGTTAAAAGTTTCACAAGCAGAAAATCCATACGTTACGGCGTTTTGGCAATGGTGGCCTGAAATGTATAAAACACTAGAAGTTTTTCGCATGACAGGTGGCGAACCGTTAATGGATAGCAATACTTTTAAAGTATTGGATTATGTATACGACAATCCAAACGCATGGTTAGAAATGAGCGTGACAACTAATATGTGTCCGCCCAAACCAGTGCTAATGGACAAGTTCATCGAATCTCTACAAAAATTAGAACAGATACAAATATGGGAGGACCCGGAAAAGTTTAATCCAGACTCAGGGAATAACTGGTATGTAGCACCAGCATGTAAGAACTTCGCAGTATTTGTAAGTGTCGATGGCTTTGGCGAACAAGCAGAGTATATGCGTAACGGTATGGATTTTCAAATGCTACAGAATAATGTACAACGTGTTTTAAAAGAAACAGACAATACGACTATTACATTTATTAATACGTTTAACTCGCTTAGTCTTACAAGTTTACGTGACTACCTACAGTGGATATTAGACTTACGAGACCAGTATGCCAAAGACGCACAAGGAACAAAGTATATATCTATTCCAGACAATGGCGATCATGTACATGATGACTATGAAGTAAGGCCCAAGCAACGTATATGGTTTGACATTCCGTTACTTAGAGCACCCCTTTGGCAATGTATACAAGTAATGCCTCAACAGTATGAAGACTATTTAGAAGAGGCCATCGCATTTATGGAAATAAATGAGGCAAATGAAGTAAATATAGACTATAGAGGATTTAAAGATTTTGAGATAGATAAGGTTAGAAGAAACCTTGCGTGGATGAAAGAAGGCAGAAAAATGTCACAAGAAGATCTTACAAAAGCAAAAGCAAACTTCTTTAAGTTCTTTACACAACATGATGCTAGAAGAGGCACAGACTTCCTAGCAACGTATCCAGAAATGGATGATTGGTGGAATATGTGCGAACAGGCGAATGCCTTAACAGGAGAATAGAATGCCAAGAAAGCATGACGAAACAGATAACGAATACCGAACTAGAGTAATTGATCCTATATCGGATTCATTCTGTGCGGCCAAATGGCTTAATGCGACTATATGGTTAGGGCACGGTGGAACAGCAAGTTGTCACCATCCCCCGGCGCATAACATAGACAAGGAAGAGATTAAAACAAATCCTTCAGCAATTCATAACACTAGACACAAAAAGAAAATGCGTCAAATGATGTTAGAGGGCACTCGACCAAAAGAGTGTGAGTACTGCTGGAAGATTGAGGACATGGAAAAAGATTCCGATGGCCATAGACCGGTCAGTGATAGAACATTTAAAACTGTTATATACTCCGATGAAGAGATTGAAAGAATTGCTACAATGGATCCAGCAGACGATGTTAATTTAAAAACATTGGAAATTGCGTTTGATAGAACATGTAACTTTGCTTGTTCATATTGTAACCCAGCATTTAGTAGCACATGGGTCAAAGACGTTAGAAAGTTTGGCGGATATCAAAATATTAAATCAGATGCTAGAGGTCACTTTATTGATGATGCTCCGTATGCCGATCCATTTGTTAAAGACGAAGAAAATCCTTATGTAAAAGCATTCTGGGAATGGTGGCCTGAACTAAGTTTAGAATTAGAAGAACTTAGAATTACAGGTGGCGAGCCCATGATGAATGATAGTGTGTGGGGATTATTTGAATGGTTCAAAGACAATGCTGACATTCACCCAAATGCTAAAAACATGCGATTTGCTGTTAACAGTAACTTAGGTGGCAAGCCAAAATTAATCACTAGATTAGCAGAAGCATCACAGCATGTTAATAAGTTCCACTTATATTCGAGTGGTGAAGCAGTAGGACTTGGTGGAGAATATATTAGAGATGGATTAATCTGGTCTGAATGGAAACAAAATTGTGTTATTATGTTACGTGAAGGGAACATCGAAGGTTTCCATATGATGATGACAGTTAACGCACTATGTTTAGATAGTATTGTACAATTTTTAGATTGGATGCTAGGCATGAAGAGAGAGTTTGGAGCAAGTAAACCCAGGTTCAGTGTAAACATATTACGTTTTCCAAGTTTTCAAAGTGCTTTAACATTACCAGATCATTTAAGACAACTGTATCACACAGAATTAAGGGAATGGCTTAACGGTGTTAGAGCTAGAGACGAAAAAGATCAACACGGACAGCCGTTAGTAGCAATGTGGGAAGAGGAACAGTTAACTAGACTTATTGAATATTTAGATGTTGTTAAGACTCCGCATAGAAATACTGCCGATAAAGATTTATTAGAACACGACTTTAGAGTATTTTATGAACAGTACGACCAAAGACGTGGATTAGATTTTAGAAAAGCATTTCCGAGACTAGTGGAGTGGTATGATAGTTTAGAATTTACTGAACTAGCAGAACCAGAAAACGATATTCAAAAACCCAAAGGTGAAAGGCTTGTAGAAGTTTTTGCTCATAGAGAAGTAAGTGAGGACGGGGAAGTAACTGTAGAAGAAGTAAGACAACGTACAAGAAAAACCGGTGAAAGCAAGGATGATTATGATGACACAAAGTACGCAGACGAGCCAGATTACAAAAAGTCAGGCAGTAGCATTGGCTGGGATCCAGAGTCAGATGGTCTTGGTGGACAATAGTACTAGAACTATAGAAGCACACTTAACTGAAAAAAGTATAGGTGACGAGCTCTTGGTTGAAGGAAGTATTATACCTAGCGACCTACGTGAAATATATCACGATATAGTTAAAAGACGTTTTGAAGTTTATCCTAACAGCGATACAGTTAATGAATTAAATTACAATTATCCAAGTTATGACTGGGCAACATATCACGAGTATAATTGTATTGACATATTTCCTAATCTTAAATTGCTTTTTCCTTACATTAAACAATGTTTGGATATAGCAGGCGATGACTATGACGATTACTATTTTAAAAGTTGGATTAATGTTTGGCCTAAAGGGCAGAAAATTATTCCACATAGACATTACGGAACGTGGCACGGCTATTATGTAGTTAATGATACCGGGACCACAACATATTACACATATAAAGAAGACGGTAAAAATATGGTAGTACCATTAAAGAACTTTTCTGGACACTTTACGTTTATGCCAGCACATATATTACATTGGGCAGATGAAAATCCGCAAGATGCTATGCGTATAAGTACAGGTTACAACATTAGTACTTGGGAACAAATTGAAGAAGAAGATGCCGCAAACAAAAATGGAAGGGGCGGACAAGTGAAAAACATAATTACACCTTTAAGAGATTTAATATGAGTAAGATAAAACCAATATGGGAACACGGTGCCGTAAGTCCAGAATCACCAAATAAAGTATTCTGTACTGCTCCATGGACTCATACTTATATAAGTCCGCAATCAGAAAGACGTATGTGTTGTGCTAGTAGGGAAGAACATCAATTTCAAAAGCAATACATTGATGCTAGTAACGATGTGAAGTACGGGGAAGTAAGAGAGTCGGGTACTATCGATGATTACAAACCTGTTAGTTTAAAAGAGCATTGGAATTCGCCTTACATGATGGACATAAGAAAAAAACTTATGGCAGGAGAAGAAATACCGCAATGCGATGTATGTAATGACAGTATTTTAAGTAGTAGTACATATCGTCAATGGTTCACTGGATTTTTGTTTGAAGATAAAATAGATCAGTGTTTTGATAGCACAGACGAAGACGGCAGAACCACAATGGAACCGATCAGTTTTGATTATAGGTACAGTAACTTATGTAACTTTAAGTGTCGTATGTGTGGTGAGCAACTTAGTTCAGCATGGGAAACAGAAAAACGTAAACACGATCTTTGGACACCAGAGCAACAACCGTTTATGGTTCCTGAAAATAAAAAGATTATTCAAAAGTTTCAAAAAGAAGTAGTAGAAGAAGAGTTTTGGGAGTACATCAAGTCAGGCACAGTAGAAGAACTGTATTGGGTTGGTGGCGAACCACTTATGTATGACATACATTGGAAGGCAATGGATAGACTAGCAGAAGATGATAATTTAAAGAAAGTACATTTACGTTATAACAGTAATTTAAGTAGAGTAAGATATAAAGATTATTACTTGTATGATTGGTTACCACAAGCAAAGGACTGGACTATGTGTGCTAGTATAGATGCCACAGGTCCAATTGGCGAGTTTGTGCGTACAGGACTTAATTGGGACGAGTGGGATAGAAACTTTAGGGAAGGTGTAGCACTACCCGGTGGACATGATAAAATGATAATGGATTTAACACTTACAGGTCCGGGCATGTTTGATTTAAAAAACTTCCTTGACTATGCGTTAGAGTTAGATGTTAAAATAGAAACAAAACGTATGTTCGCTTTCCATCCAGATATTGTCCTATCACCTATGGCTTGGCCTAGGCACATACTTGACGAAATTGTAAATGATGTATTAGATTATGCTAGACCAATTGTTACTGAAAAACAGCAAACACTTATTAGAGAATTAGAAAGTATGCTAACATCACCTACATTTCAAGAACAGTTTCCTGATACAGCAAACGATAAATTCTTTCATGGTAGAGCGTATCAACATATAATACACAATATTCGAAAGGATGGGCAAGACGGTCGTCTTACATTAGGTGATATTTACAGAGAACATCCGGAACTTTGGTTATGGTTCAGTAGACCTGATCCAAAACATAACTCACGTTAGTTAGCAATCGATCCAACTACGCCTAGTGCCAGCATACCAATGCCCAAAGGCGGATATACTATTAGAGCCAGTATTGCCCAAAACCAATAATTAAAGGTTAGGACAAAACTGATAATTGAACTAATAATTCCCATTACATGCTCCAGTATGCTTCAGATGAAGCACTCATGTAACTTGGTGTGTTGATTGACTCTTTGTACTTCTTGCCAGTCATCATATTAGTTACTTCTACCATTGGCTCAATCGCATCGTAGTCAACAACTGACATAACAACATAGTTGTTTACATCAGCACAATGAGTTCTACCAAGAGCAACGTCAGTTGCGTCTCTGTACGCATTGTACTTAGGTGCCATAAACTCACGTTCACCATTAGCAACTACTTCAGCAACTTGTTCAATTGCTTTCTTATAGAACTTAATAGTTCTTGTAATCCCAGCCTTAGCCGCCGCCTCATTCTTGTACTGAGTACGAGCATATGACTTCTTATTTGGCTCTCTGTGGATTGTGCTATTCTTCTTACTTACTATTACAAACATAAAAACTCCTACCTTTTTATTTAACTTATACAACTATTATAGCAAAAAACCGGGTCGAGGTCAACCTTTTTTGCCACTTTTTCTGGTTTATTTTACCAATTATGTATATTTCCTGCTATAATAACAAAGCAAGTAACGAAGTTAACCAGTACAATTATGCTCCTAATAATAGCAATCTTGTCGGCTTCGCTGTCAGTAGTGCCACTCTTCTCTCCTAGGCTCTTGGCCCAGATACGCCAAAGTTTTTTCATTTGTAACCTATCTGCATAAATCTTGTATAAGCAGGTGTTACTAACTGCCCTACAAAATGTGTTTTAGTTAAGGGGTATTTTATACGCATATCTTCGATATCATCACATGGATTAATGTGACCCTCGAAGTCTTTGCTATTGTTAGTTTGCATAACAATTAATTGATCATCGTCTGCTGACTCAAACCATTCTGTGTCCATGTGTTCGCAACTGGTGTTGATAACACAATTAGGCTTGACTCTAATTAGTTCTCCGCCTGTAGTAAATTCCATATTGTTTGTTGATAGCATCGACATGTCTGCCACCACACCTTTATATTTCCACGAATCGTGTACATATTTCTGATTAAGTTTTTCAGACAGATCTATTGCTTGTGGATCTATGTCAAATCCGTATATGCGTTCTATGGTTAATGCTTTATGTAATGGTTCGACTAATGTACCAATCCAGCAACCTAATATAGCAACTGTCATGTTACTTGGCAACGGTACTACTCTATATAATTCACCTAGTAGCCAAGTCTTACTTGCTAACTGTCCTTTGCTAAACGCATCGCGAGGATACATGCCTTGATGCTGTATAATATGCTCAAACCAACTAGGGGAAGGTTTCCAAAAGCCATTGTCAATGTACTTTGTTACTTGTTCCCAATCATTTAATGTTATTGTATCTTTCATATAACCAATTGTAGTCGTTAATATTATTTAACTGTTCTAAATTATCTTTATTTAAATTTGCGAATGCCTTTCCTTCTGTAGCACCGCGTTTAGCCTGATTCCAAAACTTAGCATCTGCTGAAGGATTAAGCCAACTATTTAATCTGCCTTCACTATCAGCATCAGTACTGAGTGTTAATTTGACACATTCTCTGAACGCACTACGCCATGTGCTATAGGCATCTGTATTAAATCGTGTTACGCAACTAATTTGAGGCATTGCTTTGAATCTATTACTGAGACCTGTTGTAAAGTCCAGTCCCCAACTAGTGGCATCTCGTACTTGTTGTGTATTAAATAACTTAACACCACCATATCCGTATTCTTCACCAGTTACTGGATTCTTACTTGCCCAAACATGTACAACTTCTTCGTCATAGATATCAGGTATATAACTGAAATCAAAGTCCTCTGATATATCAGCATCAGCATCAACTACCCAGAACATATCGCTCTTTACGGCATTTGCAGCCTCTTTGTGTGCGTTAAATATTCCTTCAATGTCTTTGATCCAGGTAGCATTGAAACGTGCTGTAAGACGCTTATATGCGTCCGTAGACCCCGTTTCTTTGTAGGATAGGAACACTATGTCGTATGGTTTAGACACACTAAGAGCGTCTTTAACATAGTGTAGTTTGCCCTTTGACGTTTTACTAAACCTCACGTTATCACTGCTGTAAGACGCTTTAAATACGTCTAAGAGGGGGTTTGGCCATAGTCTAACACCGCCATACGCATGTACTTTACCTGTTCTAGGGTTTAGTTTTTGCCATACATGTAACTGGTTAGCATTCTCAACAGCAGGTTTAAACTTGCCATTCCAATTATCATATGTATCTACATTACTATCAACTGTCCAAAAATACGCACTAGGTTCTAACGCACTAAATTCGTTTAGTTGTTGTTTCATTGGCACTTCATCATTAAATGTATAAACATTCCATGACGGTGTTTCGCTTGCCTGCTTAGGCATCAGTTTTAAATCTTTAAAAGTATTATTTACAATTTCTTTTTCTGTAAATGTATTTTGTAAAAACAATTCTGTAGGGCATAGCCTTACATCTGTGTGTACGCCTTCTTCGTTTTGCCATACGTGAACATTTTTAATATCCCATTGTGTTGGATAATAACTAAAGTCAAACTCATCTGCTATTTGTACACAATAATCTATAACCCAAAACATTTTTGTTTTAGTCTCTTCGGCACACTTCCTATAAAACTCTGATATACCAGTTGTAACATCATCTGCTGTCATTGTGTAAATAGGATATTCGTTTTGGATAGAGCAAATACTTCTAATGTACTTAGGTCTACCTTTTGTTTGTGCTATTTTAGGATTTAAACTAACCCCGCCATAGTCGTATTGCTTATTAGTAATTGGATTAAGTTTCTGCCAAACATGTTGCTTGTCTTGATCCCACACACCAGGAACAAAATCAAAGTTAAAATCTTCTTCAACAGTTACATCTGGATCTACTACCCAGAACCAATCTTGTGTTGTTTGTGCTCTACCTTCTTCTTCTGAACTGTATTTTTCAAATACAGGTTTAGTAAATGGTGACTCTGTGTGAATCTTTGTTTCTGCCTTTTCCCAATTAAGCGGAAGCCAACGTACTCCTCCCATCTCTTCAGGATACTTATGTTCTAACTGTCCCGGTACATGAAAAACGTGTATGTAATCTTTTTCAAAGTTACTAGGCAACCATTCAATGTCATGATCAATAACATATTCTTTGTCTATTAACCAGCATTGCCCTTTTGCCTGTGTGTAGTCATTTGGATCATTAACAAGATACACACTATACCGTTTTGGTTTAACAGGTAAATCTTTATGTATTTTATATTCACCTTGGTGCTCTTTGGGTATCCAACGTACTCCGCCCATAGGCGTTGGGTACTTATGTTCTAATTGTTTAGGTACATGGAATGTATGTATAGTCTGTTTATCAAATGAGCCCGGCGTCCAATCTATGTCGTCTTCAATTTGATATTCTTTGTCTATTAGCCAGCAATCTTCTGTGACAATACTTAAATCCTCAACATCCTCGACATACAATATTGGATATTCTTTTGTGTGTACGTTTAGACTTCCTTTGTATTTTGTCGATGTATTGCTATTATAACTTTTGGGTACTAGGTAAACACCACCCTCTTGGTCGGGGTATTTGTGTGTTAGTTGATCCGTAATTTTAAAATTAAGTAAATATTTCTGTTCATCTTTAGTAGGAACGTACTTAAAATTATTATTAACTGAATGGTCTGAATCAATTACCCAGCACATTTTTGTTCTGCTTTTTTTAACTATCTTGGCAAGATCTTTTGGATTATCAGTATAAAATATATCGTACTTAACAGGGTTGACGCCAGCCTGATATTTATTTCTAGTCATATCAAACTCTTTGTGTACCAGTCTAACACCACCGCATCTGTTATCCCACGCCTCTGTAAAGTCTAATGGATAACGTTCTTCTAAATGCCCAGGCACCTTAAAAACATGTATAAATTCTCTTTCGTGTAGAGCAGGAGTATAAAACAGTTTGCCGTTAAACTGGAATTCTCTATCAACCATCCAAAACCAATCTGTGGTGGACCGTTTAGCATATTCGCTATAGGTATCAGCAGTAAATTCGTCATCGTCAATATAAAATACATCATGGACATCATCCTCTATAGGACATGCTGGGTGTATTTTAGTTTCTGCTGTTCTCCAGTTTTTAGGCACTAATCTAATACCGCCCATTGCCATCGGATATTTTTCTTGTAATTGATATGGCATTTTAAATACATGTATCATGCCGTCTTCAAAAGGACTTGGCACCCAATCAACTGTAGGCACATTAATTTTATGTTGTGCGTCAATCAGCCATACATACTCGTGATCAAAAATCTTACGTTGACTGTAATTGCTTACGTCTCTAGTATAGTATACAGGATATGATTGCCCAGCATCTAGATAATTATGAAACTTAGTATCGCATTCTTTCCAATTACGTGGAAATAATTTTACGCCACCTTCGTCTGCTGGGTATTTGTGTTCTAACTGTCCACGCAAATGAAAACTATGTATAAAATCTGGTTCAAAGTTATCTGGTGCCCAGTCTATGTCATCTGCTAATTTATATTCATTGTCAACACACCAGACATGTGTAGCAAATTGATTATTATCAAAATAGTCTACTGGCGTACTGGTATCAAGTATGTCAAAGTTCTTTTTACATACAACACTATTCATTTCTTTAATACCGAGTGAATCTTTTTTAGGTATTAACTTTAATCCACCGTAGTTATTTTTATTCCACTTCCATACATGTTCATATCCGTGATCGAATGACTTAGGTGTATATTCTAGTATATCGTGATCTAATAATTCTGTGTTTGGTTCAATTAGCCAGTATAGTTTTGTTTTAGGCTTAACTTCGTCCTGCGTGGAAATCTGTTTAGCAAAAGGAAACTGTTCCTTTACACTTTTGTTTTCGCCTATGTAGTAAATATCATACATGTGTGTTAAACTTCGCTAATACGTTATCAATGTGATGATCAATATGCTGTAGCCTGTCGTCAAGGGCATCGTATCTTTTCATCATTTCTTCTCCTTCAACAGGACACACTCCTTTATGGTTAGGTAACTTTCCACTACAGGTGTTGCAACGACCCTGAAGTTTTAGTTTAATCGTCCTTAGTATAGACCGGGACGTTGTATTTGTCTTCAAATATTGCGGCATCTTTCTCATCATTAACTATTGGCATTCCTTTGACATTTAAACTTGTATTAAGTATCATTGGGCAACCTGTTTCGTTGTAAAATTGTGTCATTAACTCGTATAACTCTGGGTGCTGTTCGGCATTGACTGTTTGTACTCTGCTAGTACCGTCTGCGTGAACAATAGCAGGAAACTCGTCTGGCTTTTTACATCTTGCTACATATTGCATATACGGAGCATCGCTTACACCACCTGGCATTTCAAAATATTCATGTACATGCTCTTGTAAAATAATAGGAGCAAAAGGTCTGAACTCCTGGCGCTTTTTAATTTTGTTTACTTTGTCTTTAATTTCTGCGCCTCTAGGATCAGCACTTAATGTTCGATTGCCTAATGCTCTAGGACCAAACTCTGCTTTACCATTTGCTATTCCAAATATTTCACCAGCCAGTAGACTCTTTAGTGCTTTTTTAATAGGATACGGACCTTTAATATCATTGCCTAAGTACGGTCCTTCCCATTTAACTTTAACGCCTGTTTCATTATAAACATGTAAAGCCGCGGCACCCAAACTACTACCAGCATCACCTGGGTTAGGCATTATGTGTACGTTTTCAAATATTTTAAATAGGTTACCGTTAGCAACACAATTTAACGCACACCCGCCCATGAATACTAGATTCTTGCTCATTGTCTTTACTAGGGCATATCTGGCGTACTCAAAAATTCTTTCTTCTGCTACTGCTTGTGCACTTGCGGCAATGTCGTAGTCTATTGCTCGTTGTCCCCACTCGTCACGCTCAGTTTGTTTATTTCTATTTAGGTATTCCCACGGTAAGCCTCTTTGTAGATTCTTTTTCATGTATATGGCATCTTTACAGTTCTTTATTTCTGGATCTCTAAAGAACTCATGGTCCATATCTGCTTTGTACATAGGTTTACCGTAAGCGGCCATGCCCATTAGTACATATTCATCTTCCATTGGCTTTAAGCCTACGTGAGCTGTCATGGCACTATAGAATAAACCTAAACTACTTGGAAACGTAACACTATGTAATTTTTCAAGTTTACCTTTATGCCAATGCCAAATACTTGCTGTGTCAAACTCGCCTATAGCATCGATAACCATAACAGCGGCATCATCGAAGTTACTAGTTAGTACTCCAGCCGCGGCATGTGTTTCATGATGCCAATACGTTTTTATTGGAATACCTTTAAGTTCAGGATAAAAATCTTTAATCCATTTCTTCATTGAAGGCTCTGTGAGACCTCTCCAGTTGCCAGCATACACGTTTCTCAACTTTTTCATAAAAGGCTTTTCGTGTAATACAATTACATCTGGCTTTCCAAACTTTAAACAATCAGCAATTAGTTCATGGTTTAGATATGGGTCGTTTTTTATTTTACTGTATCTTTCGGAATGTGACGCAAAGACAATGTTGTCATCTTCTACAACTGTCGCGGCCGCATCATGGAATTGGAAACTTAAACCTAGTGTTCGCATAGTATAATTATCTGTAAATGAAAGGGTCGCGTTTTCTTAATTCTTCTAAACGTTTCTTAAGGATCTTTTCTTTTTCAGATAATTGTGTTTCTTCCGAAACATCCTCGCCTTCACGGCCACGATCCTCGTTCCCGTCGGCATTAAGTTCTGTAAGTTCTTTCTGTGTTTTCTTAAAGTCTGTCATAACACTATTTATCGCGTCTTGTCAAATCATCAAAGAGATTATTGAATAAGTTTACAGCAGTATCTACATTAAAAAAGTGATTTCTATTATGCTCTAATTGGGCCTTAATAGCATCAATATGTAACTCATTATTACACGCCTTCTCTATTGTGCGAGATACATATCGTATTCTCTCACCGCTATTTCCAATGTCATCGTAGCCTTCGTCAAACCATTGTGGGAAAGTTTCAAATCCTAGTTGCTTTAATCGTGCTAATGCGCCTGGGTGAGATGCTATTATAAAAGGATGACCGTACATAATTGGTTTAAACGTTTTTTCAGTTAAAAAGCCAACGTCATTTGGTGATTCCTGATACATTACTGTTTGACTATAGTTTGTAATATACTGTGAAAATATACCAGGCTGTGATATCAAGTCTGGTGTGAATGAACTTTCGTTAACAATAGTAAATTCGGTATTAGTGTACCATTCCCAATTGACCCACCTGTCTCTAAATTCATATGATGTTTCTGTAGAATTAAACATGTCAGAATTTACAGCATGTTGATTATCTATTAAGTCATCATCAATAATTATTGGTAATGCTTTTTGCAAGTTTGTGTACTCTTGCTCGGTCATTGCGGAATCAAATTGTTGTCCAAATATTTCGTTAATACTGTCTATTGTTCCAAAGTGTGTTACACCGTGATTGTAAAATGGCTTATTAGGATCTAAAGAGAATCTAGCACTTACTATGCCTTTATCTAGTAGTCCTTTTTTTACAAATTCGTTTACAATATATAATCGATGATCTTTCATATAGTTATTTAGACATAAAAACTTATATGGTTTATTATCTTTGTACATATTAGCAGGGTCAAAATGTTTATATATTAGCGGGTTTCGTTCTTCATTATCTGCTCCGCTTTTATTTCCTTGTAATTCGTGTAGCATAAAAAATTCTACTGATACTAGTTCTATACCAAATTCCTGTTTAATAAGATTTGCTCTAGATATGTTTGGTTCATTAAATGGAATATCGTGTGCTGAATACAAATACTTTACGAACGTTGCTTTATCAAACATTGTGTGTAGCCAATAGAATAATCTATGTAGACTATATGACTCTGCTTCAAAGGCATTATCAATAACAATGTTAATACCTGACTGATGTATTGCTTTCCACATAAAAAGAGGTATACAATAACTGTGAAGTCTGTGTACTATTACTATTACATTATTATACTGGTCTTTTGCTTCTGCTATAATATTGCCAATGTTTTTAACATCATCAGCATTATCACAATGCTGAATTTCAACTTCTTTGTTTAGTAGGCCCTGAAACTTTTTATGATTGTCGCCATCTGGAAAATGAATGTGATCTTGTTGTTCTAATTGTCCGATCATATAAGGGCAACGCCAGTGGTCCTTATACAGTTTATCTTCTGTGGCCCACGTTTTATATTCAGAATGGGCATGTTCAGGCGCAGGATCTATTAATGGAAAGATATGTGTTGGCGCATACATTTCATTTGGATTTTGTAAATAGTGATCTATTATTGCTCCTTTATTAAAGCATAATATTTTTAAAGTGTCTTTCATAAGTATGTATTTAGAAACTCGGACAAATGATTCATTATTTGTTCCTTGTCGTAAAATCTCCTATAATTATGTATAATTTTATCTAATGTATTACTGTTAACACGCGAACGGTCAAAGTTTTTTATAATCTCTAGGAATGTATTATAACGTATATTGTGATCTAAGTCAAGATCGTATTGCGAAGAACAGTTAAATTCTTCATGAAAGTTTTCAAAGCCTTGCTTATTTAAAACTTTGCTTGTACCTGGCATACCAAACGGTATAAACATATGGCCATATTGTATTGGCTTATATACTTTTTCTGTAAGAAATGCTCTCCATGGTTTAGGCGTTAAATCTTTTATTAGCACCTGAGGATACGAATCAATAAATGATGGCTCGTAATAAGTTTCTACAGCAATAGAGTATATAGAGTTTTTATATATGTCATTTGAAAAACTTCTATCATTTAATAAGTCTGGCGTATTGTCCTTTAGATTAACTTTAACTGTTTCTTCTAACTCGGGTATAATCATTTGTTCTGGGTATTTTTTTAAGTTACTGAGTATCTGCTTAGGTGTTGTGTTATACATTGCTAACTCATCGATCATTCGCGGCGAATGGAAATGCTGGTACCATAGTTCTGCTATTACGGGCTGAACAATATGCTGTTTAGCAGGATATTGCCAGCGTCTTGATACATAGTTATTTTCTAGTAAGTTATTATCTCTTAAATCATCAAGTAATGCCATTCTATGAAATCTAGGTCTATTATTTAAACAAAGAAAATCCTTAGATTTTTCAGCATTAAAATTTTCTATAATTTGTTCTTCTGATGTTTCATTTGTTATATGTGTATACGATCCTCTATGATCAGTTATGCCTGAAGAGGCAACTAGTACTTCATTAATTCTAAAGTAATTAAATGTATCAATATTAACGCCTGTATATTCTGTAAACGCTCTAGGTAAATTATCAGTAGGTGCTGTTTTATCGCCACCTACAATAAATGTAAAGTTTTTACCAATCTCAAAAAGATCATTTAGTATTTTTAAAACAGGATAGTAGTATGTAAATGTAAATGCTTCAAATGATGCATCAATCAAAACTGGACATTGGATGTTAGTAAGTTTCTTGATATCTTCGTTTGTAAGGAATACTAAATCGTCAGCATGTATAAAAACTATATTGGCCTTTGATATCACGTCGTTGTTATCTAGTGATATTCCTTTACTGATATATGTATGAGGACCATGCCCATTAACTCCGCGGACGTATAGACTTCCGAACAAGTGTGGAATATGCGGTATGCCTCTTGCTGTATTTGTAAAATAAGAAATACCTGAATTTAAATCTCCGCAAAAGATTTTCTCTTCGATGATAGGTGGCTCACTACACCAGGAAGGCTGTATAGTTAAGTATTCCTCAAAAATAGGATTTATAATTTTTCTATCGGTTAACTCTATATAAGCAATTCTTATATCACTCATCGCATAACTCAACTAATCGAGGAAATGTCTCACGCCAATTCTGCTCTCTAATTTTGTCGAGTTGATCATTGTAAACTTTAAACTTTAACCACCCGTCTTCGTCCCATTCGTCATTATCAAACATAGATAATAGATTTCCTAAGCCGTGATGATTACCAAAGTCAGTTCTAAACTGTGAGTGTATTTGTCTTCTTGCTTCTGGGTGAATTACGTTAGGACTAAGGAACTTAGGATCGTATACATAGTTTAAATGTACATGTAGTCCTAACTCTTTTGTTGCCCATTTGTGAAAGTCTCCAAGATAAGCATAGTTATAGGCACTGACTGTTTGACATATACTTGTCTCTATCCAGTCCTCCGCCATAATCTGTTCTAAGTTGTAAGTAACATCTTCCCATTTACTAGGATGACGTATATAATGATTTCTTTCATCAATATCATCGATACTAGCACTTACTTGTATTTTACCAAACTGTTTCCAGATGTCAAATGTTTTATCTGGTAAGTTGGTCATATTAATATTGTACCATAGAGTCATATTCTTTGCTCTACCGGCTACAATTAATCTTTCTAAATATTCCCAATGCTTTTTAATTAGTGTTGGCTCACCACCATTGATATATACTAATTCTAAATTGGGCGATGACTCGAATAAGTCGTCCCAGAAGTTATCTTCCTCTGGCCACTTATACTCGTCTTTGTCTATGTTACCATATTTTGTAACGAAGTCCAGACTTGCTTCAATTTTCTTATAATCATTTCTCCACTGAGACGAACTTGCTGGATTACAAGTACGACACCTGACATTACACAAATTGCCAAGACGAAGCTCGACAAAACGAAGATCCATATCAATGTGGCCATCTTCTCTAGTAAGTTCTTCTGCTCTATTGGCATCGAACGTTGGAAAAATCTTGGACTCCTGCTGTCGCTTACTTGTAATTCCTTTCCTTTCTTCATCATAGCACCTTGTACATGCGGCTGGCTCTTCGTTGTTTAGCATTTGTAGTCTAACTTCTTTATAGTAGTCAGAATTCATAATCTGTTCAACTGAATTGTTGTTTAAGTCTAACCATTCTTTCCTGCCGTCTTCCAAATGATTTTTACTTCTACTTGCTCCATTTTTATGATCACTAATACAGCATAGTGTACACCCGCCATGCGGATGAGTTGCTAAATGTATAAATGGTAATGGGCAATATGTTTCGCTCATCTAAGTTTCCTCTTTAGT
>TARA_R110002153_G_scaffold38643_1_pt1 | contig 34350 bp, 28 predicted proteins | sample TARA_R110002153 | Tara Oceans TARA_R110002153 (sample SAMEA4398193) | marine metagenome | biome: Polar Biome; feature: [SRF] surface water layer (ENVO:00010504); material: water (ENVO:00002006), including particulate matter (ENVO:01000060) such as... | depth 5 m | reverse complement strand
CAACACTAGATGAATTAAACATCAAAAAGAATGCCTTCGAAGACAGCCAAACCAATTTTGACAATGAATTGCGCGTCCTCACTAGCGTAGTAAGTAAAGAACAAGATTTACGAGCGTCATTGATCGAAACAGAAGATATTTACCGTCAGTACATAGAAAACGTCAATGCCATATTTGATAACAAAAAAGCCGACTTAGAATACGGTAACAAAGTATTAGATTTACTCAGCAATATCGAAGATAACTCTGACGATGGTTCAACTTTAATTGTTGATTTTGCAGATTTAGACAAAGTACAGAGCAATGGTCAGTTATCTAAAGCTGCAGAGATCGCTAACGGACTTGAATCAAGTCTTATGTCACTGCTGACGGTAGGAGCTGAATATGTTAAGACTCAAACCTTAGTCAGAGCCGACACTATAGGTAATGAAGTCAAATTAGTTGTAGATCAAATCAAAGGAAAAACTGAGCAAATTCAAACTACTGCTGGAGACAACGACGACAGCGGCACGTTAAGCGAATTATATGAATTAATTGCAGGCGTCACCGATTCTATTTCGTCACCCAACGGCCTAATTCAATCTCAAATCAAACGCTTAAATAGCCGCAACCAAGCAGTAGTAGCTTATCAAGCCTCAGAAGAAAATATCAAAAACGCGATTCACAAGCTTGATGAGCTACTTAAACTCGCCGACACCAAAGCAAAATACGCAAAAGAAGATGTTGCAGACTCAGTTAGTACGGGAAAAATGGTTACAATCGTTATTGGTTTAATTTCAGTCCTCATCGCTGCTGGTATTGCTTATAGAACTGTACTTGCCATCGTCAGACCACTACGCAAAGTCAACGAAATACTCCATATAGTTTCTACTGGCGACCTAACCCGCAAACTTGATGATTCAGCGAAGGATGAATTCGGTGAGTTAGCTAAAAACTGTAACAATCTAATCGACAGTTTAAAAACCCTAATATCAGGTATCAGTTCGAGAGCAGCACAATTGGCCGCTGCGGCTGAAGAAACGTCAACGGTCACCGCACAAACCACTAGGTCAATCCAAGAGCAAAAATCACAAGTAGCACAAGTTGCCGCTGCAACAACTGAAATGCACAGTACCTCGCAACTAGTGACTAAAAGCGCCGAAGATACTTTGAATCAGATTAAACATGCAGATACAGAAGCAGAAAAAGTCAAAGTGATTTCGGAAGAAAATAGAAGAACGATCCTGATATTAGCTAAAGATGTAGAAGAAGCGGCTGATGTGATTAATAAATTACATCAAGACAGTGCCAGCATAGGCGGCATCTTAGAAGTAATAAGAGGAGTTGCCGACCAGACAAACTTACTTGCATTAAACGCTGCTATCGAAGCAGCCCGTGCAGGTGAGCATGGCCGCGGGTTCGCTGTAGTAGCAGACGAAGTTAGAACCTTAGCAAGTCGCACCCAACAATCAACGCAAGAAATCAACGCGATGATTGAAGTATTACAAGCAGGTGCAGAAAAAGCTGTAACTGTAATGAATCAAGGTAAAGAGCAAACTACGGTTTGTGTAGCACAAGCTGAAAACGCCACCATTACACTAGAGTCAATTACCGATGCAGTGCACAAAGCCTTTGATGTCAGTAGTCAAATCGAACAATCTGCCCGCGAGCAGAATGTTGTGTCACAAGAAATTAGTGAAAAACTTGAAAATATCGTGAGTTTAGCAGAAGAAACCACAGTCGGCGCAAATCAGACTTCTGAGTCTAGTCACGAGGTGGCTAAGCTTGCTGAAGAGTTACAGAACTCGGTGCAGCAGTTTAGAGTTTAAGCTACGAGCTACGAGCTACGAGCTTTTTAGAGAGTATTTGAAGAACCGGCGAAAGCCGGTTTTTTTTATTGGCTGCGCCAAGTTCACCTGATAATTGGTGAGTATTCAGCCGAATAAAACCTAGAACATCGGTTTTGCCAACTTAAAAAACATAATATGAGGCACAAAGATGTAAGCGCATTTATTGCTGTCTACTAGAGTATTCAGATACACTATTTTATCTTGATTTTGATTAAGGGCTGGATCATCAAATATTTTTCTACTACCGCCACTGCTAAGCGTCTAGGTCTTGAACCCAAGGTTCTTTTTGCTAAGCTTCAAGAAGTTAACTTCATTGTACGTGAGGTCGAAAAATGGGTTTTGACAGCAAAAGGTAAGCTGGCGGGGGGCAGGATAAAGACCTCTGTAAAACTGGGTGATTATATTGAATGGCCTGAAAGTTTTGATTTAGCACAATTACCGGCACACCAAAGTCCTGACGCACCTATTGAACTAGTTAGTTCGACTAAGATAGGTAAGGAATTTGGTATTTCAGCAAACAAGTTAAATTATCTTTTATCAGAGCTTGGATGGGTTAATAAAAGTTTGAAGGGGTGGGTCGCAACAGACCAAGGACTGAAACAAGGTGCGGTTCAAAGTGAGGATACACGTTCAGGTGTGCCATATGTTAGGTGGCCAGACACGATAACTCAATCTAGATCACTGCTAAGCTCTATAAACGACATTAAGGGTTCAAATACCCTAGCTGATAATTCCCGCGCAACAACAGCTGAAGCTAAACACCGCGCAACCGACGGCCACTTAGTTCGCTCTACAGCAGAAATGTTAATTGATAACTGGCTATATATGGCTGAAATAGTTCACGCATATGAACGTCAGTTACCCATTGAAGAAAACGTATTTTGCGATTTCTATATCCCAACAGGAAAAGTTTATATCGAGTACTGGGGAACCAGTAATGATCCCAAGTTTTTAGCTCGCAAAGAGAAAAAATTAGCCATATACAAAAAATATGGATTTAGACTTATTCAGTTAGATGCTGCTGATGTACAAAATTTGGATGATATTTTACCGCGTTTGTTATTAAAATTTGGAGTGCAAGCTTATTAGTTAACCTGAGCTTCGGATACTTACATTTAAGTTAGATGTTTCAATATGGGGGATGAAATAATGAATTTAATATCAAAAATTTTTATGTTGTTGGGATTGTTCTGCTTAGGCAGCCAAGTCTTTGCTAAAAATGAGTCAAACTCTAAATTTGAAGAACAGGGTAAAGAGTTGTTGCAACAACAATGTACCTTATGCCATCAACTCAACAGGATTACAGGTAGTTCTGGCTATACAGATAAAGGCTGGCAAGAATTGATTAGTGCCATGACCGATTTGTCTAGCCACCCAGATCGTGAATTACTAACGGCCTATCTCGCGGCTCATTTCCCGCCAAATCTGAAACACAGTCCAACATTAATTTCTGGAAGTGCTTCTATAAGTTTTAAAGAGTGGGTTGTACCATCTTTGGGTCAGCGTTCTCGGGATCCTATTCAGGCATCAGACGGGACTATTTGGTGGGCCGGGCAATGGGGCAATTTAATCGGGAAAATCAATCCAACAACAGGAGAAATGAAAGAATATCCTTTGCCTGCAGGTTCGATGCCCCACTCCGTGACGCTCGATCTAGAGGGAAATGTTTGGTATACAGGCAACAAAAATGGCACTGTAGGCAAGCTAAACCCGCTCACTGAGGAAATTAGCGTTTACAAAATGCCGGATCCAAAAGCGAAAGATCCCCACACCGCAATCTTTGATAATAATGGCACTATGTGGTTCACCTTACAGCACAGTAATATGCTGGGCAGACTAATTCCGGCAACAGGTGATATCAAGTTAGTAACATTGCCCACCCCTAACTCACGGCCATACGGGATCAAGTTAGACGCGCAGGGCATTCCTTGGGTAGCTTGTAATGGAAGTAACTGTTTAATCAAAGTTGACCCAAAAACTTTACAGCTTAGTGAGTACAAACTTCCTGATCCAAAAACCAAAGTGCGGCGTCTCGACTTTGCTAGCGATGGGAACATTTGGTTTGTCAATTCCTCCCAAGGGCGCTTGGGTCGGTTCGCTCCCAATACCGGGGAAGTCAAAGAATGGCCATCACCTAGTGGACCCAATTCTCACCCCTATGCTATTGCGGTTGTGAACGACCAGGTGTGGTATAACGAATCAGGCAAGCGTCCAGATACACTAGTGCGTTTTGATCCCAAAGATGAGACCTTCCAGAGTTGGCCAATCCCTTCAGGCAACATCTACGCGGGTATTGTCAGGCATATGCGTTCAACAGCTGAGGGTAACCTGTTAATCCATCAAAGCAGCAGCAATAGGATCATTCTGGTGACTCCTGATTTAGATAGCGCAAAAATCAACAAGCCGTAAGTTTACTCTTTAGCTGTGATTTCAAAACGTATATATAAGAAGGGCTTATAGGGTCTGTGACAATATAATTTGAGTGACTTTTTAGAATGATTCGAAAAAGCACTCCTTTTAACGAAAAGTAAAATTCTCTACTAGCCCGTCTTTACCTACACCTACGCAACCCAGATGTTCATCACAGGCTAGGCTCCAAATATTATTGGTACTGAGCATAGTCCAGGATTTTGATTCTTTTTGCCATAAAGCCACACCTTCTGGATTCGCAATCATCACCTTGATGTTATTGCCTTTCCCGACTAATTCCGAACCATATATAGCGCTTTTCAATGGCACTTCAGGTAAGGCGTTCCACTGCTTTGTTTCTAGGTTATAGCGCTGTGCTTGAGCAGGACTTTGTTGTTCTTTTAAGCTACCGCCAAAGATATAAAGCCACTGTTCAGCTTGTTGCACACTAAACACACCAGCGGCTTCTCCACCTGGAAAAGGAGTATCAAGACTTTGCCAATTTTGGCCATTTTGTATGAGCACACGGGGAGTATCAGCATTACCGGTACCAATATAAATATTATTATCCTGTCCTTTGTTTAGACAGGTTCCGCTTGAAGCAAAACCACCCTCACCTGCTTGTGCTGCAAGTGTTGTACTTTGTCTTTGCCAATGACTACCACCATCAACAGTGGCCAAAATAAACAAGCCATCTTCATCAGAATCACCATATAACCAACCCTGTTGCTCGTTGATAAAATGCATACAATCGTAAAATGTTGTTGTCCGTGTACCTGCAATTTGTAATTGCCAGTTTTTCCCATCATCAGTACGGTATATACGCGAGTTATCACCTTCACCAGCACTCATTACAGTGAGTCCACCGCTACTCAATAGTTGAATATCTCTAAACTGCAAACTTAGACTATTCGCAGGTCCTGTAATTTTGCTCCAGTGTTGACCATTGTCAGTACTTTGATAAATCCCTCCATTAGTGCCGCTCGCCACAATATGTTTGCCTATACGGTGAACAGCTTGAAAGCTCACCTTAGGATCGAGTATCTGCACTGAACCGGCGACTGAAGTAAAACTAAGCATAAAGCCAAGTATGAAAGAAAGTTGTTTGGTCATAATAGGTGCATTTTTTATTTTTAATTTCATTAGGTTAACACGACATTTTGTAAATAAAAAAACAAGAATTAATATCGATTTTCGTAAACACCATTATGAGTATTAAGGAAAATATATTTATAGATCCCCTTACACAATGGCGTGCAATAGAGAACTAAGGTCAATCCAACAAAAAGTCAAAAAGTTGTCAGTCTTCCACAACTAACAATCAATTTATCTCATACCCTTGATTTTAAAGGGATATTTTAGCTTGGCATAAACTGTGCTCAGCACTTGTAAGTCAGAATTCACAATAAAATGGTGTTACCAGTGTCTCTTTTTAGTTCTACGCAAATTATTGTTAACTCTTTGCATATTCCTCCTCTACAACAATCAATAAAGAGTGTTTTAGCTAGCAGCCCTGTACTTGACTACCTTTTGCCAGAATTATCAATTTGGCAAACGGGCGAGGTTAGACAGAAGCAAGAATTAGCAAACCTTGATGCTTACATGTTGGAAGAAACCAGACTGATATTAAAACGAGTACGCTCATTATGTTCCAGCCTAGCGTTAACCGACTCCACTAGATTTAACATCAAACTACAGGCTTCAGGCCCTAACAATGCTTTGCTAATAACGGGAGCGTTTGAAGAAAAAAAACAACTAAATAAACTGATAAATGAAGATAGCTGGTTAACAGGTGCGTTTGATTGGCTATGCCCAAACTACACTGCATTAGCCCATTCTCAGGAGTTGAGTAGCTTTTCTTACTTATATGAAAAAGATCGCCAGCAGGCACTACACCAATACAGACATTTTGGCCAAACTGAAAAAGGAATGCGTTGTTACTTGGCCTGTAATATAGAAAAAGGTGAGCCTAAGTTAACTTGGCGTTTGGAGTCACCCAAGACCGTTTATATACTGAAAGCGCTACTAAGTTAAGTTTATCACTGTAGTTACTTGATGAGTTTTACGGGAGTTGCCAGTGGTGATTTCACGAGAGAATTATTATGATTTTCCAGCGAAGTTAACTTATTGAAAAATAATTAGTAGAAAATTGAACTTATTCTGTAACTACCCCTCTGAATATATAGTTTTTATGTGTGTTTAGTTTTATGTGTGTTCTCATTTTTAAGCCTGATTCTTTATCAGGCTTTTTTTTTGACTATTTTTCGTCTTTCTCCCCATAATTAATAAGTTTCCACTTATATTCCTAGCTGACAACGTCCATGTCGAGGTAGTCAACAGAACGAAGTTGTACTTCTAATGGATCCAGTTTCACCCTCAAGCGGTATTTTTATGCTGCCATGACAAAAAATAAGTCCTACTGCAAGAATGTGCTATGAAAAAGCCGCGGATGACATGCCCCTAAGGCATAAAAAACTAATCCACTGCTTCAGTAAAAGTAACACCTACAAAACACAGCCCATTTGTAATAGTCTGTATTCCTAATTAATGCTTTTCACTCTCATAAGGCCTAAAAATGGAATTAAACAAACGACAGTTCTTAAAAGCCAGTGGTGTTGCTCTCGCAGCTTTCCCCCTTAGTCACCTTGCAATAGCATCCACAGCGACTAACATGAATGTCGAAAAGAGCGCCTTAAAAAACATAACTGAAAATGTCACTCCTATCTCAGCAAAAGAACGCAAAGCGCGTATCGCTAAAGCCCAATTACTCATGCAAAAACACAATATCGCTGCCATGATTTTGGAGCCAGGCCCTGCTATGGACTATTTCACTGGCATTCAATGGTGGCGCAGCGAACGCCTCACCGCAGTAGTTATCCCAAAAGATGGCGAGATAGCCGTGGTCTGCCCGTTTTTTGAAGAGCCGAGTATTCGTGAAAGTCTTGCAGTGGGTGAGGACGTGCGGGTATGGCAAGAGCATGAAAGCCCATTTGAACGAGTCAAACAAATACTCAATGATAGAAAAATCACTCAAGGCACCCTCGCCTTCGAAGATTCAGTGCGCTATTTTGTTCAGCGCGGCATTATGTCATTAGTGTCCAACATGCAAGATACCAGCGCTGAGCCTATTACTTTAGGCTGTCGTATGTTTAAAAACAGCCACGAATTACAGCTTATGCACAAAGCCAACGAAATCACTCTAAACGCATATGCTCATGTTTGGTCAAAACTCGAATTAGGCATGAGCCAGTCAGAAGTAAAAGGCTTAATGTCTTCGGCCCAAGCTGCTTTGGGCGGTAGTGGTATTTGGAATATGGCATTATTTAACGAAGCCAGCGCCTACCCTCATGGAACCAATCAACAACAAACTATCCGCGAGGGCTCAATAGTGTTGATGGATTGTGGTTGCAGTGTTGAAGGTTATCAATCTGATATTAGCCGTACTTTTGTATTTGGTGAGCCGAGCAAAAAACAACATAAAATTTGGAATACCGTAAGAGAAGGTCAACGTATTGCCTTCGAAACAGCCACCCTTGGCACAGCTGCAGGTAAAGTGGATGATGCGGTACGTGCTTATTATGTGGAACAAGGGTTAGGGCCTGACTATAAACTACCAGGGCTTTCCCATAGAACGGGCCACGGCATAGGCATGCAAGGCCACGAACCCGTGAACTTTGTTCACGGCGAAACCGAAACCTTAAAAGCGGGGATGTGTTTTTCCAATGAACCTGGCATTTACCTCCCTGGTGAATTTGGTGTACGTTTAGAAGATTGTGTCTATATGACAGACAAAGGTATTCAATGGTTTACAGTACCACCAGACTCTTTGGATGCACCTATTGGCAAACTTGCCGCTCTTCCTATTTAATAGTCACGATAATAGCAATAAGAGAACATTATGTTTAAAAAAATCTTAGCCGTATTTACGTTCACAGTCCTTAGCTGGAACACCTTTGCTGACGCAAATAAAGATCTTACAATTATCATCGACCAACATTGGCAAAATTCCCAAAAAGAAAAAGTATTCTTTCGCACCGACCCTGATGGTTGGAAGCCCAATGGTAAATTAGCCGAATATACTCCACAGGCCATAGCGAGACGAGAAACATATAACCAGCAGGTGTTATCCAAACTTAGCAAGATTGATAGTAATGCCTTAAGCGAAGAACAGTTGATGAATTTCCGTTTATTTAAATATGAACGAGAAACTGAAGCACTAAGTCATCAATTTCAAGATAAGTATTTTCCAGTCAACTTCTTAAGTGGTTGGCACACCTATTTTGCCGAAGCACCAGCCAATATGGCGTTTTTAAGTAGTAAAGATTACGACAATTTTTTAGTTAGCCTGGCCGACTATCCGCGCTTTAATCAAGAAAACATCAACCTGATGAAAGCAGGGTTAGCTAATGGTTATGTGCATCATTGTGAAAGCTTTAAGGACTATCATCAAACTATCAGCGCACACATAGTGAAAGATCCACAAGAAAGTGCGTTATTTGAACCTTTTACCCGTTTTCCCAATACCTTTAGCGAGCAACAGAAAAGTACTTATAACGCACAAGCTATAGAGCTAATCACATCGGCAGTAGTGCCAGCCTATCAGAATTTTTACGACTTTTTTGTTAACGAGTACATGCCTAACTGTCGCAAAGAACCGGGCATTGCCAGTGCCAAAGGTGGTGCAGATTATTATTCCTACACAGCCAACTACTACACCACTACAGATGCCACACCTCAACAAATCCATGATTTGGGTTTAAGCGAGGTTAAGCGTATTCGAGTTGAAATGCAGGCTATTATTGACCAGGTTGGATTCACAGGAAGTTACGCTGAGTTTTTGGAATTTCTAGCTACCGATCCACAGTTTTATGCCAAAGACAGACAAGATGTACTCGAAAAAACCGCTTTTATCACAATGAAAATGTATGGCAAATTACCAACATTTTTCGGCAAGCTTCCTCGCAATACTTTTACCATAAAGGGCTCGGCTTCAAGAGGCGCGTTTTATATGCCGCCACCCGACAGTCGCACACCTGGGACTTACTTTTTAACCTCTGAGCCCTCGCAACAACCGCTTTATAACTTAGAGGCGCTAAGCCTGCACGAAGCTGTACCAGGACACCATTTACAAAATGCCATAGCGATGGAGTTAGATGTACCAGAATTCAGACGCACTTTAGGTCATTCTGCCTTTGGCGAAGGATGGGGTTTATATTCTGAACGTTTAGGTAAAGAAGCAGGATTCTACCAAGACCCATATAGCGACTTTGGTCGCTTAGGTTATGAAATGTGGCGTGCGGTGCGCTTGGTGGTCGATACTGGCATTCATGCTTTTGGTTGGAGCCGTCAACAAGCCATTGATTATTTAGCACAGCATACTGCGCTGACGCAGAAATCAGTCGAGGATCAAATAGACCGCTACATCTCATGGCCTGGCCAAGCGTTGTCATACAAAATGGGCGAAATTAAAATTCGTGAATTGCGCGCCAAAGCCGAAAAAGCCTTAGGTGCAAAGTTCGACATTCGTAGTTTTCACGATACTGTTATTGGTCAAGGTTCATTACCCATGGCGGTACTTGAAGATGTGATTAACGATTGGATTGTGACGCAAAAAGCTAGATAACCATGTCTAAACCCCTTGCCGTTATCCCTACTGAACGCTTTGAAGACTGGTGGCAACAACGCCACCAGCAAAAACTTTTAGAGCGTCAAGCCTTGAGTAACAAGCTGGATATTGTATTTATAGGTGACTCTATCACTCACGCTTGGGAAGACCAGGGAAAACCTGCTTGGCAGCAATATTTTGGCCCTCAAAAGTCACTTAATCTTGGTTTTGCTGGAGATAGAACTGAACACTTATTATGGCGTATCCAAAACGGCGAAATTGACGAACTATGCCCTAAAATGCTGGTTTTATTAATAGGCACCAATAACGCCGGACACAGGCTCGACTCGCCTGAAGATATTGCCGCTGGCATAAAAGTTATTTTAGATGAATTAAAACAACGCCTTCTCACAACAACTATCGTACTTATGGCGATTTTCCCTCGTAGTCGAAATATTCAAAAACCTATGCGAAAACGGGTAAATTTAGCCAACCAATTAATAAAACAATATGCAGACACAAAACAAGCGATTTGGTTAGATATCAACCAACACTTTCTCACCGAAGATGAGGTTTTGTTAGAATCTGTTATGCCTGATTTATTACATCTTAATTCAGCCCAGTATTGGGTATGGGCTGAACAAATAAAACTGTTACAGCAAAATATGCCTTAGCTAGCCAATTCAAGACCTTGCCTAATAAAACGGAGCTCGGGATAAACCATACCATCCAGCTGCATACACCATGGTCAGATTAATACCAATCCGTATAACTAGGCTAACCGAAAGTTGCTCCTAAAGCAGTAAGTCCCTTTGCCCTTGTTTCAATGTTGCTTGACTCTTGTGCCACAATTTCGGCCTGCTGCAAGTTGCTGTTAGATTCTTCGCTTATATTAACAATATTGGTGCTAATTTCTTTTGATACCACACTTTGTTCCTCAGATGCGACTGATATCTGATTAGCCAGATCTGATATTTCAGAGACTTGTTCATATACATGAAACACTAAGGTTCGAGTACTTTCTGTGTCTTGCACACATTTTTCAGCCGATTCTTTTTCTTTTAACATGGTTTTTGACCATAAAAGCAGTGTGTTTTGAATATCCCCCACTGAGGTTTGAATTTGTTCAGTAGCTGCACGTGTGCGACTAGAAAGTGTCCTCACTTCGTCAGCAACAACCGCAAAACCGCGACCATGCTCGCCAGCTCTAGCAGCTTCAATGGCAGCATTCAACGCCAATAGGTTGGTCTGGTCGGCGATCCCTTGGATCTCTTGCATAATGCCACTTATTTTATTTGCTTCGTCTGCTAAGGTTCCCGCGGTTTCAGCTGATTCGGCTACTTCAGTTGCAAGATTTGACACCTTTTCCATAGTATTGGTCATGGAATCAGTGGCAAGCTTACAATCTTTATGAACTGACTCAATTTTTGTAGAAGTTAGTGCCGTATTTCTCGCCACTTCATCGTTTGTTGCAACCATTTCCTCGATCGCCACAGAGACTTGATGTAACTCGCTGGTTTGGCGCTCTACGCCAAGTTTAGCCTGAAAAGAAGACTCTTTAAGTATGCCTCCCCCCTGACCTAACGCTTTAGTGCTGTCAATCACTCGACCGATAATGGTTTTAATTCTGCCTTCATGCATTTTTTTAGAGAAATCGACTACGCTGGTGTCATCGCTACCAGAGAAGACATGACGAGATACACTATCGTATTCATCACGCTGCGCGGCAATAAATGCTCTCAGACCAAAAAGTTCTTTTCGAAAGACTAAAAAAGGCAATAATACTAATAAGAAAGCAATAAATGGGTAGTACAAAGACCCAGCAGCTAAAATAAGCGCTAACACCACATAAAGTAGATCTTTCATTTTACCTTTAAAAAAAGACTCGCCTAGATTTTTCCCATTATTGATTTTCTCATAAAGTGTTTCAGCTCTAGCACGATATTCAGATTTCAAAACAGTTCGAACGGACTGGTACCCTGTAAGTACCCCATCTTCAAATTGGGGAGTTACAAAGGCATCAACCCAATAATAACGACCATCCTTACTGCGATTTTTTACCGCTCCACGCCAATCTTGTTTAGACTTTAGTTTACTCCACATATCCGCAAAGGCTTGTTTGGGCATATCTGGATGTCTGACAATATTATGGTGTTGTCCTACCAATTCGTCATATTCAAAGCCAGCGACTCGACAAAAGTTATCGTTTGCATATTTCACCACACCTTTAGTATCAGTAACCGAGACAAGTTCTTCATTAGGACTAAATTTAATCTCTTCATTTACCACAGGTTTGTCGACTCTGGACATAATACTTCTCCATTCAAATTAATGAGAATTGATAGTTGGATTGTTGGATTGTTGATTTACGAAGAAAAAAACTTTAACACTAGTTGACTATTAAGCCAGTACGTAACATTTTGCATATTAAACCAATAACCTTACAGCGCATATGGATTTAGGAAAAAAAGATATAATAACTAAGAACGATTTGAATTAACTTTAGGCTCAGTATCAGACAAAGCTAAATGCATTATTAAACAAACACTAACGTGCAGAGATTGGATACCAATATAATTGTTCTGCAAGATAGAGGTAGGTAAGTGCAAATAGAGTGATCCGCATTTTAGGCACAAACTCGGTTTACTTTAGGGCTATTGAATTGCAGTAACAACCCCAACAACATTACCATAATACTTAGACATGATACGCTGATAATCGCCATTATCATTCATCAGTTCAACGGCCTTTTTAAGTTTAGGTATCTTACGCAAGTTAGCTGAATTTTTAGAAAACTGTAGCCATTTTTCACGAATTCCGAGTACAAACTTATCGTCAACTTGTATGCTTTTTTCTATTTCATCAAATCTAGATAAGTTATAAAAAAGTGGTGCGGCACTTCCTACAACGGCATCAATACGACCTAATTTTAGCATTTTAATCAATTGTCCATAACTGGTCACTTCTACTAAGTTTAACTTTATATCTGAATCAAAACGATTACTAATAGGTGTTCCCCTCGTTTTTGCGATAGACATTTTATGTAGTTGTTCATAATTGTGTATTTTAAGACCGATCCTGGGAATGACAATGATTTCGGCATTTCCAACAAACGCAGCATACTCTACTGAATGATTGCGGTCTGTGGACTTAAATATAAGCCCACCATCATGCTGTCCTTGTTTAAAGCTTTTCCAAATCCTTGCGATTGGCATTAATCGCATAGTCATACATATCCCTGAATACTCTTCTATTTGTTGCAATATCTCAAAATCCATACCAGCAACTTTATTGTTTTCGTCATAAAAACCTAAAGGCACGCTCTGGATAACATGCATGTCCAAACAGCTATTATCGGCAAATGAGCCCCCAGAAAAAAGCAGACAACTTAAAGAAAAAAACTGCAATCTCAAATGACGAAAAGTATAAATATCAAACATTGATCTACCTTAAAGAATCCATTTTCCTGCACATATAACAATACGAGCACAACAGGTAAGTATATCGATCTATGCTCACATGAATATTCTTCAATATCTATTCAACTTTAGGATGATTTTAGGTCAATTTAATGGCCTTAAACATTTCCAGAACATGGACACTGTTGCAAACTCAGTCTCCCGGTATTTCATAAAAATGCAAAGACACGATTTCATCAAATTTTGGGGTGTATATGAACTATCTAAATCAACATTAAAATTGATGCGACACCTGTCATGCCTATGACCAGCCAACGATAGTGTTTTTCTTGAATACGTTTCACTATATGAATACCACTCCAGGCACCGATAGCAATAAAGGGTAAACTGATAAAGCTAAGCATAAATGAATTTAAATCGATACTCTGCCAACTGAATATATGAAACGGCACTTTAAATACATTAATTGCCAGAAAAAACCATGCCGCAGTGCCAATATATTCATTTTTGGGTAAACGCATACTGAGCAAGTACAAGGCCATAACTGAGCCTGCAAGATTGCCTATCATAGTAGTAATACCACCAAGCAAGCCCATCAATAATGCAAACCATAAATAATCGGGGATCGACTCTTTATCGCCTTTTTCCATCCATAACATAATCGCCAAGCTAGCAAAGATAATGACACTCATCACGGTCCGAAACACTTGGTCGTCAATTACGTTACCTAACCAAGTGCCAATTAATACGCCCAATGCTGCAGAGGGAAACAACTTAATTAAATAATGCCAGTTAGCATGTCTGTGATAATACTTAACCGCAAACAGATCGGCCAAAATTAACATAGGCAACATCACCCCTGATGAAGCCTTGCCACCAAAAATAAGCGCCAACAAAGGCACTGCAAACATCGATATACCATGCACACCGGTTTTGGCCATACCAATAAAAAACGCCACTAAAAATAGTAGCGCGACACTCGTATAACTCAGGGAATAACCAAATAGTTCTAGCATAATTACAGGCGGGATTCCCAAAACAGTACGTTGCCCATAGGATCTAAGGCGTAATTGTCGAGTAAAAACCGCATATCTTGAGCATGTTGTGAGTCCTGATAATTCAGGGTTAAAACCTTTATTTTCATGAAAACCTGTAGGAATAATTACTGTGAGAGTGGTGCAAATAATGCTCGTGTAAGAGTTTGCAAGTCTAGTGCATTTAACTCAATTTCTAGTCCTCTACGACCACCACTCACATAAATGCTTGGATACTGCTTGGCAGATTGGTCAATAACAGTCTTTAAAGGTTTTTTCTGCCCAAGAGGACTAACTCCACCTAATACATAACCCGAACTACGCTGCACTTCGACTTTGTCAGCCATTTCAGCCTTTCTACCACCACAAGCCTTGGCCACACTTTTCATGCTTAACATAGCGTTGACGGGTAGGATCGCAACCACTAGTTGCTTAGCATCTAGCTTAACAACTAGGGTTTTAAATACACGCTCAGCCTCTACCGCCAGCTTTTCGGCCGCTTCCATTCCATAGGAAGCATGGCCACTATCATGTTCGTATTGATGAACGCTAAATTCGATTTTTGCCTTTTTAGCGCTATTGATCGCGGGGGTCAAACAACAGCCTATTTTTCAATAACACAATTTTTTTGTACTCTTGCTTTGACTTGGCGGATCATATTGATATCCCCTTCAGCCTCGGCATCAACCAAATCTAATCGCGAATCTTGGCACTTCGCCATTCTTGCTTGGTTGTTCAAATAAGTTTGGTCTTTTTGTTTTTGTATAACGCCTTCTACACCAGAGTATTGCTCACGATCTTCTGGACGCTTATCTTTTTCATATGGTGGTGCTTGATGAGAGCCACAGGCAACAAGTGTTAGAGTCAAAGCGCTAACAATAAAAATTTTATTCACTGAGTATTCCTTTTTAAATATAAGTCATGGCTGGTGAAGCTTTAAATTAAAATTCCTAATCTGAACGCAATTTTGCTAATTCAGGCAATTCGCCTTCCAGACCCATGGCATGTTGAATGATTTTTTGTTTTGTAAATGATGAGTGATTAGCCAAACTTAAGCCAGTATCTCTGATTAATTTCTTAACAGCTTGATCTCCAGCAAATAAGCGCTTGAAACCTTCCATTGCGGCTACCATTTTGACTGCTTCAGTTTTGCGCCAGCGCTCAAAAGGTCGTAAATTTTTAGCTAATCCAAAATCCTTGTTTTGCTCGACCAACTTAATAATCTGTTCAGCCAGCGCAGCGGCATCAAGTATTCCTAAATTAGCCCCCTGACCAGCTAGAGGATGAATAGTATGCGCGGCATCGCCAATAATAGCGACTCTATTACCCACCCATTGGCGTGTATAGCGCATTTTTAACGGATAACTTTGCCTGTCACTCACCAATTCACATAATCCTAAGGTGCCATCAAATGCCACAGTCAGGGCTTTGTCAAATTCTGTATTTGAAAGTTTGAGTAATGTGGCTGCTTTTGGTTCATCTTGTGACCATACAATCGAACAATGATGTGCATCCCATAAAGGCAAAAACGCCAATGGCCCTGTAGGAGTAAAAATTTGCCGAGCGGTATTTTTATGGGGCATTGCGGTTTTAACTGTTGCGACTATGGCATGTTGATCATAGTCCCAAAATGTTTGCGCCAAATTTGCTTGTTTTTTTACCACTGAATTAGCGCCATCAGCTCCTATTACTAATCTGGCAGTTAACTGACTCGTGTCGTCTAAGGTAATAAAACATTCTTGTTGACCAAAAACCAACTGCTTTATTTTCGAAGGAGCAAGTAACTCGATGTGGCTGCTGTTCTGAGCTTGTATCCATAAACTATGTCTAATTGCTTGGTTTTCAACAATATGGCCTAGCTGATGTTTTTCTACTTGGTCTGCAGAGAACGTAATTTTACCAAAACTGTCTTGATCCCAAACTTGCATATCCACATAACTGCATAGCCTATTTGGGTCTAAATGTTGCCAAACACCTAAGTTGTGGAAAATATTCTCTGTCGCTAATGTAAGCGCGCTAACACGCAACTCTGGGTCGTCACTTGGCATACCTTGGCTAACATGACTTTCAACAACAGCGACCGACAGCCCACTGTTTTTTAAAGCTAATGCTTGAGTCAGCCCAACTATGCCGCCGCCCACTACAATAATATCGAATGCACGCATCCTGTTAGTCGCTCTTTTTTGTCATCAGGGCTTCAATGTCACTGATGGTTTTAGGTGCAGCTAAGGTGAGGTTTTCGTGGCCACTTTGGGTTATCAGTAAATTGTCTTCAATTCGAATACCTATGCCGCACCATTTATTATCTACGTCTGCATCAGGCGCAATATAAATACCCGGCTCAATCGTAAGTACCATGCCGGGTACTAAGGGCCGGTCTTGACCATCAATTTTGTAATTACCCACATCGTGTACATCCAAACCAAGCCAATGACTGAGGCCATGCATGTAAAACTCACGATAGGTCTGTTGTTTGATATTGTCGGCTAACTCGCCCTTCAAAATATTTAAATCAAGTAAACCTTGGGTGATCACAGCAATAACCACATCGCTGGCCTGCTTAATGGTATTGTTAGGTTTTATTACCTCAAAGGCAGCAAGTTGCGCATCTAACACCAATTGATAGAGTTGCTTTTGCTCAGTTGAAAACTGCCCAGAAACGGGAAAAGTACGAGTAATATCAGATGCATAACCTTGCCATTCGCAGCCTGCATCGATTAATACCAGATCCCCTGCTTTTAGCCCTTGATTATTTTCGGTGTAATGCAAAATACAGCCATTATCACCCGCCCCCACTATGGTGCTATAAGCGGGGTATTTTGCGCCTTGCATGGCGAATTCATGATGTATTTCTGCTTCAAGGTGATATTCATTTTTCCCAGTTTCAACAAATTGCATCGCCCGGATATGAGCTTGGGTGGCAATAGCAGCGGCTTGACGCATCATCTCGATTTCAGTGGCTGACTTAATTAAGCGCATTTCATCAAGTATGACTCGCACATCAATTAGACTAGAAGGAGCCTGCATACTTTGTTTCGGGGCATCACGTAAAGCTTGTAATACCGAAAGTACTAAGTCATCAGCGCCATGATCATGCCCTTGAGCAAAATACAGCTGTTGATGACCATCAATTAAATCTACTAAACGTTCATCTATTTCGTCTACAGCAAAGGCCAAATCTACTGCAAATTGACGCTTAGATTGCTTCGGACCATATCTGCGTCCCTGCCAAATTTCCATAGTTGGATCTTTATCTAAGCAAAATAAAATACACAAGCCATGTGAATATTCTTGATGATTAGACAGCACTAACCAAGCTTCTGGCTCTGGAAAACCACATAAATATTGAAAATAACTGTCTTGGCGAAAAGGGTACTCAGTATCGCGACTACGAGTGACTAAGTTAGAAGCAGGCAACAAACAAATACTGTTGGGTTGCATAGCTTGTAATAAATGCTTTTGGCGAGTTAAAAATTCAGTGTTATCAATGGGCAAGGGTGTAACTCACTCTACTGTTTTACAATACGAAAAAACTAAACTTATATAAGTGCTGCTTAATAAACAGCCTAATGAACTGTTTTCGGTTCACTTTGTTGTTGTTCCGGTGACTTACCCAATTCGTTAAAACATAACATAGCAGTAACGCGAACATATTCCATGACTTCAAATAAAGCTTTTTCTGATTCTTCATCTTCGCTCATTTCTTCGTCCATTCGCGCGATTTCTGCAAAGTCTTCTAGGGCTTCTTTAACATCGCCAGAGCAACCCGTTAAATCATCCTGATGTAAACCAAATCCAAGCATAAAACCCTGCACCCAATTCAATAAGGCTTGACCTCGATCGTTAATAGGTGCTGAATCCTCAGGTAAACAAAGTACCAATGCAAAGTCGCTTTCAACTAACTGTTGGCATGTAGTGTCAAATAGACTTTTGAAGGTATCTTCTACTTCTTTAGAAAATGACTCGCCTTGATGAATAAAATCGGCGAGAGGCTCTAACCAATCTTGGCATTCTAGTGGCATTCCCCCCCCTAACATGCCACAAAACATACCTTGTACTTCCGCGGCTGAGGTTAAAATATCATTACGTTCAAGTAATGAAGTTATGGTATCGAAAAGGTTGGTTGATGTATTCAAAGTGCACTCTCAATTATTAGATAAAGCAATGCTACCACTCTCAACAAAGCAAATACATGATAGCACTAGTATATCTGGCTACTAACAGATTATAATAGCGGTGCAGATTGCTCGGCTAGTTGTTTACTGGTTATGCAATAAGCAGTTTTCTATGCCTCCTGGGGTGTTTGCCAGTTTAGTTATGTCCCTGGCCGATGCTTTTTACCTAGGGAGTTGATTCCACTACTATTGCGCAAGCTCGGCTCGTATCGAGACGCCTACGGTAGCGATGACACTTCCGCCCTGAACTTTCGGTTCACGGGCTTACACCGAACAGCGGCATTTTGGGAGGCACCCAAACTATCAAGAATGGATTGAGAGCAGTAGTCTATGAATCATGAAGAACAAATACAGACTTACGGAAAAGATGTCTTAGAAGCCTTATCTTCTATGGTGAAATGGAAATATGACGACTTTCATAAAGTGATGCTAGCTGAATTCTCAGTCGATAAACAAGACCAAGTATTATTTACCTTACAACAGGCTTTACCTGTAAGTTGGGACGTTAAAACTATTAAAAAAGCGCCAGGCGAAGTCAGGCATTATGCAGGTGTATTTTCGAAACTGGTAAAACAACAAAAACTATTCAGTAGCAATATTGAAAGTCATCCCAAAGTGATGGCAGCTTGGTGGCCATGGGGTCATGGCGCTACTGTATCTGTAAGATTATTTTTAACCGATACTTCCCCTTATGTTCCTAAAACAGGATTTATCCATAAGCTAACCCGCCTTTTTGCCTAGAGTTTACATTTCGTTTAGAAGGAATAAACTTCAAGGAAAACGCCTCGGTATACAAATAAATGACCTCAGTCTCGATGATATTTGAAGGATCAACAGCCCCTAAATAAATTTGCTGCCAGAGAAAAAATCAATATACTTGCATCCAGACCAAATGGTCAACTTTTTAATTAAAGGTTAATTTATGTTTTTATTCGGCTAGAATAAATTCAAACTAGAACTTTAAAACAAGAGGCGCAGTAGCGAATTATGGCCGTTATCAACTTTGGTTCAATCAACATCGATCATGTCTATCAAGTAGACCATTTTGTGCAACCCGGTGAAACTATTGCTTCAAGTCACTACCAATGTCTGTTGGGTGGCAAAGGAGCTAATCAGTCAATCGCGTTAGCCAGAGCCGGTTCACAAGTGCGACATGTTGGCAAAATTAACGAAATCGATGTTGCATTCAAGCAAACCATGATCCGTGATGGTATTGATTGTAAACATGTTACCTGCAGTGAAATAGCCTCTGGTCATGCGATAATTCAAGTCACCCCATCAGCAGAAAATGCCATAGTGTTGTTTGGAGGTGCTAATCATGAAATGACACCTAAAGACATCATGCATGCACTCGATAATGTTTCATCTGCCGATTGGGTGTTAACCCAAAATGAAACCAACGGTATCGACCAAGTGCTTATGCAAGCTAAAGAAAAAGGCTTACGCGTAGCCTTTAATCCGGCCCCTATGACTGAATCAGTCAAACATCTACCTCTTGAATGTATTGATTTATTAATTGTCAACGAAGTCGAAGCAGAAGAGATCTCTGGACGCCAAGAATTAGATAAAATAGAAGACTACTTTCGTCAAGATTGGCCTCATGCTGAAGTACTGATTACTTTGGGCAAAGCTGGGGTGCGTATGCTTAAAAAAGACAAAACTATTGATGTGCCTGCTTTTGAAGTAGAAGCAGTAGATACAACAGCAGCAGGCGATACATTTATCGGTTATTTTTTATCTGCCTACAGCAATCATACCGATACGAAAACCGCTTTAACACGCGCTTGTGCTGCTTCAGCCTTAGCCGTTATGCAAGTGGGCGCTGCACAATCTATACCTACCGAAGAAGACGTGAATCGTTTTCTTGCTAAACAATAATTTTTACGGGAGACAATTAATGAGCCACAAAATTATACTAGATACCGATCCGGGTATCGATGATGCAATGGCAATTTTCTTTGCCTTTCAGCACCCTGAAATAGAAGTATTAGGGCTGACGACTGTATTTGGTAACGTGCCTGTAGAGATGGCCGCCAAAAATGCGATTACCTTATGTGCCTTAGCTGAAAAAAACATTCCAGTGTGTAAAGGTGTAGGTATGCCTTGGGTAGGTAAAGAATCGGGATATGCACATTTTGTACATGGCGATGATGGTTTTGGCAATATCAATTTCCCCGCAGCTAAAGGTGAATTAGACCCTCGCAGCTCGGCACAGTTTATTGTTGATAAGGCACGTGAATTTCCAGGCGAAATCACTGTGGTAGCCATTGGCCCATTGGGTAATTTAGCTTTAGCCTTACGCCTTGAGCCTGAACTACCTAAGTTGCTAAAAGCCGTTTCTATTATGGGTGGAGCTGCATTTGTTCCAGGCAATGTCACACCTGTAGCAGAAGCCAATATTTGGAATGACGCATTCGCGGCTGAGATTGTATTTGGTGCTTCTTGGGAACTAAACATGTTTGGTTTAGATGTCACTAATTCTTGCCCATTTAGCCCTGACTTTTTAACTCAACTTAAAGAAAATAATCCCAAACTAGGTGGTTTTGTGCATGACGCTGCACAATTTTATGTGGAATTTTATTCACAAAACAGAGATGAAGATGTGTGTTTTTTCCATGATGCTATGCCACTAGCGCATTTGGTTGACCCAAGCTTATTTGAATTACAAACTGGCAATGCACGAGTATCTACCGACCCACTAAACATAGGTCAAACCTCTGTAGCTCTACCTAATACCACTGCCAGCCCAGATTGGCTGAATGCGCAAACTATCAATGTAGCGACCAAGGTCGACAATGAACGATTGACTCAGTTATATTTAGATACCTACAGCCTTTAGTTAAGTTCACGAATAGGCGAGAATACACGCGGATAGGAATAATATGGCTAATTCAAACCTTTTGGATAGACAGCAGATCCGCGAAAAACATCGTAACAAACGCAACATGTTATCGCCTCTGCAACAAACAGAGGCTGCGACTAAATTACTCACAACCTGCATAGAATCAACTCAGTTAGCACGAGTCAATACAGTTGCATGCTACATAGCAAACGATGCTGAGATTGATCCTAGGGCAATTATTGAGTATTGCTGGCAACACGGGAAAAGTGTGTTGTTGCCTGTATTGCACCCTTTTAGTAAAGGGCATTTACTCTTTGTTGAATACCATCCTAATTCAGCTACCCGCAAAAACTGTTATGGTATCGAAGAACCAATAATTACTACTGCAAACCTATGTCCATTGTCTAATATTCAATTGATACTAACACCACTAGTGGCATTTGATGCACAGGGAAATAGGTTAGGCATGGGAGGCGGATATTATGATCGAACTTTAGCCCCTATTCGCCGTGATTTATTACCTACTCAACTCATTGGTTTGGCCCACAACTGCCAACAAACGGATATTTTACTCACTGACAGTTGGGACATCCCACTAGATGGTATTGCCACACCAGATCAATATTTTAATATAGGCTGAACTATTGCTTGAGTTACACTATTAATAATTACAGCATTTCTAAATATTAGGGTCCTAAACACATGACACAAGATGACAAAAAGAAAGCCGCAGCTCAAGCAGCCTTAAAATATATAGAAGATGGCGCTATTGTTGGTGTTGGCACAGGCTCAACTGTTAATTATTTTATCGATGCATTGGCTGATGTAAAACATAAAATTCAGGGTGCAGTATCAAGCTCAGATGCCTCAACGAAACGTTTAGAAGCTTTGGGTATTGAAGTATTTGATCTTAATTCGGTCGACAAATTTGATATCTATGTGGACGGTGCAGACGAAATCACCAAACACAAACATATGATAAAAGGCGGTGGTGCAGCCCTCACTAGGGAAAAAATTGTTGCCGCTGTTGCTGAGAAATTTATTTGTATTATTGATGATTCTAAACAAGTTCCAATGTTGGGCCAATTCCCATTGCCCGTCGAAGTGATCCCCATGGCCCGCTCTTATGTGGCCAGAGAGATTGTCAAACTAGGTGGCGATCCTGATTATCGTCAAGGTGTGATCACTGATAACGGCAATGTGATTTTAGATGTACATAATCTAACCATCCTAAATCCAGTAGAACTTGAAAGACAACTTAATGCCATAGTTGGCGTAGTGACAAACGGTTTATTTGCTCATCGCGGCGCGGATGTGGTGTTGGTTGGTACTGATAACGGTGTTGAAACGATAGAATAACTTCGAGCTACGAGCTACGAGCTAGTCCCACGAAGCTCACTACTCGCAGCTTTCTTTTCTCCCATATATTCATCCCATGAAGACTTACCAATTCGTCAAATAAAGTACTTTTGTAAATGAGCCAGCACCTAATATTCATTCATACTTAGAAAATCAGCATTCTTAATTATTGAGGAATATCATCATCTCGAACGAATTTGCAGGTAAAACAGCCATTATTTCGGGTGGAGCGGGCGGCATAGGTTTTTCTCTAGCCGAAGAATTTGAGCAATTAGGAATAAAAATCGTCATTGCTGATATCGATCAGCAACAATTAGCAGCAGAACGATACTTACCTTGACACCCACGTTAACAAATCACCTAATGAATTAGATATTTATAACATGGTGCACTTGGGTATTGAATTCGAGTTTTATTGCATAACATTCCTTGTTAGGTGCCCAAATTAACTATGCCACTTCAAGTTTGCTGAATACTTGCTAAGGTAAGCAATACAAGGGTACATAACCTTGTTGCAACACCATGTGTGTGATACTTCTTGTGGCATTAGTCCTCTCAAACATCACTATGCTTATAGATGTCTGTTATTATCCGTCGTCTTTTTTACTAACGAATTTTGTAATGAACCCTATTTCGCCTACTCGCTCCCTTTTTTCCTCTGTAATTTTGATTTTAGGCATTTTATTGATAGCAGCCAATTTACGAGGCCCTATCACCGGTATTGGACCAGTACTAGATCAAGTCATTAGCAGTTTCCAACTAACGTCCTCTCAGGCGGGTATGTTAACCACATTACCGTTACTCGCATTTGCTATCGCTTCTCCTTTGGCTACAAGTCTAGCGAAAAGACAAGGCCTGGAAATATCGTTGTTTATTGCACTAGTCTTAATTGGTTTGGGCCTTGGTATCCGCTTGATCGATTCAGTGATTATTCTTTACCTCGGTACTGCGGTCATTGGTGTAGGTATTGCAATAGGCAACGTTTTATTGCCCAGTTTAATTAAGCGAGACTTCCCACATAAAGTGGCAGTAATGACTTCTGCATATGTTTTAGCAATGGGGGTGTTTGGAGGTAGTTATTCTGCTTTAATTATTCCATTGGCTGACTATCAGGATATCGGATGGAAAATTGCGCTAGCGAGTTATGTCTTAATCACTCTAATCAGCCTGATTGTTTGGTTACCGCAGTTAAAATTACATACTAAACCCACCAAAGACCTTACTCAGTCTTACACTAAAGGTAAGATTTGGCATCATGCTATAGCATGGTATGTGACTTTTTTTCTTGGTCTTAATTCACTTTTTACTTATGTAATTATTGCGTGGTTACCTAATATATTGATGGAAGGTGGACACGATGCGCAACAAGCAGGCGTTTTTCATGGCGCATTTCAAATTGCCTCTGCTGTACCTGGTATTATACTAATACCACTATTATCCAAACTAAAAGATCAAAAAATACTGGCGTTATTGTTAGCCATTTTGGGGTTCCTATGTTCATTAGGTCTATTGTATTTGCCTAACTTTGCTTTTATATGGTCAACCACTTTAGGTTTTTGCTCTGGGGCGATTTTTATCTTAGGTTTATCTTACATCAGCTTGCGAACTCATGATTCAAGACAAGCGGCTTCGTTATCAGGAATGGCACAATGCATCGGGTATTTACTGGCAGCTATAGGGCCAATGTTTGCTGGAGGTTTACATTCGTACTTTAACAGTTGGGCGCCTGTATTGTGGTTGTGCGCTCTAGCTAGTTTGTTATGCGGTGTGTTTGGTTATTTAGGTGGACGAAACATTAGTTTACATGAACATGCCTAAGCACGTATGGGTGACAATTAGTTTAATGCCAACACACTGCCACACAACAGACACTATTTGGATACTAATGTGAATGTATCAGGTCGAGTTCAAGGGATTCATCTAACTTTAATCTTATAAACCCTGCGCTGTTCTCCTTTTCCTCTGTATACACTGTAGCGCATAACCTTTTTCACAGTTACCTTATATTCATCCCATGAAGCCTTACCAATTCGTGAAATAAAGTACTTTTGTAATAAGCCAGCACCTAATATTCATTCATACTTAGAAAATCAACATTCTTAATTATTGAGGAATACCATCATGTCGAACGAATTTGCAGGTAAAACAGCCATTATATCTGGGGGAGCAGGTGGCATTGGTTTTGCTCTTGCCGAAGAATTTGGGCAACTGGGTATGAACATTGTCATTGCTGATATCGACCAAACTCAACTTGCAGAGGCAGAACAAAAATTACAAGACGCTATTGTGCAAGTGTTAGCTTGCCCACTAGACGTAACCAACTATCAACAATGGCAAGACACTGTAGCTGCAACACAAGCAAAATTTGGTGATATTCATATGTTAGTGAATAACGCTGGAGTAGGTGGTGTTCCCGGCTCAATAGAAGACACTAAGCTCGAAACCTGGAAATGGGTTATGGATGTGAATGTAATGGGCGTAGTAAATGGCACTCAAGCTGTTGGGCCAAGCATGAAGCGCCATGGCCAAGGTGGTTGGATCATTAACGTAGCCTCTATGGCCGGTATGAATGGCGTGCCTTATTCTGGTGCATATGCCGCATCAAAAGCCGCGGTGGTTTCTATGTCAGAAAGTTGGGCCGCTGAACTGAAAAAGTATAATATTGCCGTGTCGGCGCTTTGCCCTGCTTTTGTTCAAACTCGGATCCATGAGTCACTACGCAACCTTCAACCTGAATATAAAGAAGTGAAGGAACAGGGAACTGGTGGAAAAAGATCTGCAAATGGCGTAAATAAAGCAAAAGATCTAGTAGAGTCTGGTATTCCAACTTCGGTCTTAGCTAAACGTGTAGTTGAAGCCCTGCAATCAGGACAGGCCTACATATTTACCCACCCCAATTTCCGCGCACCTATAGCTTATAGATCATCACTTTTAGACGCTGCATTTGCTGATGCAGAAAACAGCCCTATAGTGAGTCACTTAAAAGACGATGAGATAAAAATGTTATAAGCCAAGTTATACCGTTGCGTATAAAGGATTGATATTAAACCGCCGGGAGCAAGGAATGTTCGCGGTGGTTTAGAACTTATACTGAGATATACTTCATACTGCCACCAAATCCTCTGCCAATTTATTTACATCAGCAATACTCGTATAGGCTTGGCGGTTAACCAAAATTTCAATCGCCATGTTAAGTGTTTGAGTTTCTAGTTTTGCTCTAAGTTTTTGATCTTTTTTAAATTGCATAAAGTCAGCCACTTTTGCCACTCCTAAAATTCTGCGTATCATCTTGCATGCTGCAAAACCTAAACTATCGCTTAACACTTGTTGCAAAAATGCCTGTCTAAAAGTTTGATGAGTGCTGCCTGTCAGATCTTTGCCCATAAACGGACTTTGTACAGACAGTTCATGCTCTGACCACAATGATAGAAACTTAGCTTCAAATTTATACCAAAGGTCGTCAATGGTTTGTAGTAGCCATTGACAATAATTGGCCGCTTCCATCGACCTTTTATGTGCATGAGAAAAGTAGTTTATATATAAATTGGCAATAAGAGCGCCAATATCAAATCCCATAGGACCAACAAAAGAAAACTCAGGGTCAATTACAAAGGTTTCTAGTCCGTTTACCATCACTGAACCTGTATGTAAGTCGCCATGTAACAAAGCTTCAGGTTTATTCATAAACATATATTTCATTTGTGCAACATGTGCTCGAACATTGGGATTTTTTTGAATCGAATCGATGACATTCTGGGATAGTGCAGGATTGTAATCGTTCATTTCATGATGCTCAAAAGGATAGGTAAATACAAAATCTTCGGTGATTTTGCACATATCCTGATTACTACTTTTGCTGATCATGGCTTTTTTATTTAAAGAAGACAGCGCGAAACTAGAGGAATAAAATAAGGTCTCTGCTAGAAAAGTAGATAAGTCTTCAGCCAGTCGAGGTAAATACCGAGCTTGTATTAGCTCAGTGCGCAAAATGGTATGTTGACTCAGGTTTTGCATGATAACAACTGACAATGCTTCAGATTGGTAATACACCTCTGGTAGCATTTCTGGGCATACACTAGATTGATAATTTAAAGCATTAATTTCCGCAGTCATACGTTGACGCGTCAATGGCCACTGCTCACCCATCACTTTAATATAGGGTGGAGCCTGCTTAACAAAGACTGACTGATTTGATCCTTGTTTGTTAGTCACCACAAAGGCAAAATTCATATTGCCATCGTTTATTTCTTGCACCTCTAAATTATCGAAACACGAAAACCTCTGCAGAACTTCCGGGAGTGACTGCAGATAATCAATAAGATTGTGTTGATTAAGTTGATAATATTCCATTAAGGGTGATTGACCTTTAATTACATTAATTGGGAGTTGCTGAGGTGAATTTAATCAGGCAAATGTAGTTGCAAATACTGCAGCATATTACCACCCATCACTTGCTTAATTTGTTGTTCGCTAATCCCTAAATCTAACAGCGCCTGCGTTAAATAAATTAACTGCGATGTATCGAAAGGCACACTAGTGGCTCCGTCGTAGTCTGAGCCTAGGGCAATATGCTCACTACCGACTAATTCAATGCCATACTTAATTGCTTTAGCAATCTCAGTCACGTTTGGCTCACACACTGCACCATCCCAATAACCGACTGCAATCAGACCTTTGTTAGCAGCAATTTGTTGCATCAAATCATCGGGGATATTCCGTGCTGATGGGCAATGTCCGTAAAAACCAGTATGGCTAACTAATAAAGGCTGATTGCTAATAGCTAATACATCCTTGACCACTTGCTCAGAAGAATGGGACACATCCACCATTATCCCTAAAGACTGCATTTTTTGTAATGCTTCTTTGCCAAATTCAGTTAGACCTTCACCGCTTTCTCCGTGCAATGAACCTCCTAATTTATTGTCAAAAAAGTGCTGTAAGCTCATCATTCGAAAACCACTATCGAATAAACTTTGTATATTGCTTAAATCACCATTTAAGGCATGAGAACCCTCGGTACCTAACAACATACCTAATAATGTTGGATTGGCTTCTCGCTGTTTTAGAAACTCTGAGAGTTCTGATTTTGAGGTAATAAGGGACACTTGCTCGGGAAATTCATCCGCCAACTCTTGTGCTTTACTTGCTTGAAACAGCGCGCGTTCAGCCAAACTGCCCCATGTATTTGTAGGCCAAAGACTCACTAATGCTAGTTTTGTAATATTGTCACTGGCATCAGTACTGTTTGCTTCATAATTAATTCCGTCGGGCGACTTAGTGACTGTAGTAAACATTTGTAATGCCACATTACCTTGCTGCAATCTCGGAATATCCACATGCCCATAATCATGCTTGTCCATTAAATCCCTTTTCCACATTAAAGTATCACTATGCCAGTCACCTATAAATAACTGACTATGCAAGGTTCTAGCTTGCTCGGATATCACAGGCAGGGTCGAATCATGCAAGCGGTTGGTTTGTTTATCTAACTGGGCAGGGAAAAACACAAAAAAGCCAACAACAGCAAGAACGACGATCAAGGCAATAATTTTATAAATAGCTTTTTTAGATGGCATGAAGATTAATCTATGAGTTAAGAAAAATAATGACGTACGATCTTAGTTCGATGAATAAATGTCAAATAAAATTCCATTTTTTAAATGAAATTAACGTTTAACTCTAGCCACTAAAAAATCCACTGCGGCTTTTACTTTAGGTACTAGATACCTTTGTTTTTGGTATAACAGATAAACTGCCATATCGTTATTTTGGTTAATTTGCACTTGTGGCTCTAGTACTAACTCCACTAATTTTCCGCTTTCTAAATGATGGGCAGTCGCCCAACGTGGCACCATTAAAATACCCTTACCTTTTGCCGCCATGTCACCTAACCAATTTCCATTGTTGGAAACGGCTACTTGCGGCGCAGAGACATCTTGCCATTGTGCATTTATATAACTTAACCAAGGCGTAGGGCCATTAGGCGTGCGGAAATATAAACCTTTGTGCTGTTTTAGTTCAATTGCGTGTACCGGTTTGCCCATCTCAGCTAAATAACTCGGCGCCGCCACTGGAATAAATTGGTTACCCATCAATTTTATAGCTAGCACTCTTTCATTCGGGGCATACCCGCCACGAATAGCAAGATCGACATCATCTCGGCTCAGTGCAGATAACTCATCACTTAAGCTAACATCTAGAACGATTTCAGGGTAAAGCTGACTAAATTCGTCTAGCAATGGCAATAAAATACGTTCGCCAAATCCCACCATAGAACTAATATGTAAATGCCCCATGGGTTTTGCTTGATAACTGCGTACCGCTTCATTACTTTGTTCAAGCTGATTAAGAATATCTAACACTTGAGTATAATAACGCTGTCCCACTTCAGTTAATTTGACTTCACGGGTAGAACGCTTCAGCAGGGTAGCGCCTAAACTGTTTTCTAAATCGGCTACCCGCCTCGACAACGATGAAGGCGGCACTCCAAAAACACCCGCAGCTTTAGTAAAACTGCCTGTTTCTGCGACTTTACTGAAATACCTTAGTGCGCGAAATTGATCCATAACATCCTCAAATACTTAAGCTAACGACTTATTATTGTCTTTATAACAATAAAGATAGCGATTTTCAGCTATATATCTAGCTATTTTATTCAGCAATACTAGCCTTACTTACACAGTTACCTAATAGTAATCACACATTGGAGTTCTAAATATGAGTACATTTACTGCGATTAATCTTGTTGCCCGCCCTGCCCCCGGCCCTATAGGTGCAGAACTTTTTGAAGTGGTACAAAAGCCTATACCAAGCGCTGGTCCAGGGCAGATTTTGGTTAAACAAACCCATATGTCTCTGGATCCAGCAATGATTGGTTGGATGAGCCCAGATACAGAAAGTTATATCCCACCTGTAGGATTAGGCGAAGTAATGCGCTCCTCAGGCATAGGTGAAGTGGTAGAAAGTAATCACCCTGACTTTACCGTTGGTGAACGTCTCATGGGCCTGATGGGATGGACAGAGTATTTATTAAGCACTGGTGAAGGTCTCAGAAAAGTACAACCAGGATTAGATGAAGAAATGGTCTTATCTGTCTTTGCATTACCTGGCTTAACCGCAACTCAAGGGTTATTTGGCTTTGGCCACCCTAAAGCGGGTGAAACCATAGTAGTTAGTGGTGCCGCAGGTTCGGTTGGCTCTATAGTTGGGCAACTAGCTAAAGCTGATGGGCTAAAAGTGATTGGAGTGGCTGGTTCAGACGAAAAGTGTGATTGGATAGTCAATGACCTAGGTTTTGATGCTGCAATTAATTACAAAACCGATGATATTGACGCTAAATTAACTGAGTTAGCGCCTAAAGGAGTAGATATATACTTTGAGAACACCGGAGGCCCAATTCAACATCACGTGATCGATCATATGAATGCCCACGGTAGAGCAGTAGTGTGCGGAATGATTTCTGATTACACCGCTGAGACACCTAGCGCAGGCCCCAACTGGATCCCAATCATCAAAAAACGTATCACTATCCAAGGTTTTGCCATGCCTGATCATTTTGGTCAACTACCAGAACTAATTGGTAAACTCACCCCATACGTAATGCAAGGTAAAATCAAACACCGAGCTCATGTATTAAATGGATTAGAGTCCGCTATCGATGGTCTAAATTTACTTTTGAGCGGTGGTAACAAAGGTAAACTAATTGTAAAATTGTAAAACCAATTTAAGTAGACTAACCACCCGAAATTTTAATTTCGGGTGGTTTTAACGTTCTAAACATTAAAATTTAGTTTGATATTGTTGTCTCAACTTAGTAAAAAGTAACTTCGACTCATCTCGTTATCCACAATATTTGTTTCTTAATATAAAGTATTTCTATCTATATTATTTTATTACCCTCTTACCAATTAATTACTTACATCTTGCTATAAACATGTAAATAAACTTCATCTCAACCCCGCCACAACCTCCACTCAGCATCACCAAACCACTTTTAATCAAACTTAAAAAAGATTTAACGTTATTACCAATTATGATAAACCACTCACATCAAACATTACCAATAAACAGAAATAAACCCATCATTGGTATTACAAAATATACAATAATAGACTACATTGGAATAACAAATCATTGACATGCTATGCACTAATTGGTTAGTTTAGCGCACAAGCTTGAAACATCTCGTTTACAAAGCAAACAAAACGTAAACAAGTTGTGTATCAAAAAACTATAAAAACTTTTAAATAGTGAGTGGAGAACACATGAAAACTAAATTAAACAAAATTAGCTCTGTACTAAAAAGTCGCAAAACACATTCAGCGATTTACAGTGCAGCTATCGTCGCATTATTAGCAGCTCCGACTGTTTCGGCACAACAAGCTCAACCCGATCAAGATCTTGAAGTGATAGAGGTATCTGGCATCAGAGCTTCTCTTACCAGTGCCCTTTTAGAAAAACGTGAATCGACTAACCTAATTGAAATCATTCAGGCTGAAGATATTGGTAAGTTACCAGATCAAAACCTTGCGGAAGTGCTAGAAAACGTAACAGGTGTACAAATCACCAGAACTGCGGGTGTTGGTACAGGTGTGCAAATCCGTGGTTCAAACTCAAACAATGTTTTAATTAACGGCGTTGAAACTGTTGGTGCTGGTACTGGTCGAGGCGGTATTAGCTTTGAAGATATTTCAGCTTCAATCATTGCTGCTGTAGAAGTAACTAAAGCATCTGACGCTAAAACAATCGAAGGTTCAGTGGGTGGTACTGTTAACTTGCGAACTATTCGTCCTTTAGAGCTTAGTGAACAATTAATCAACGTTCGTGTACAAGGTGAAGACAGCAGCTTGACTACTGATGGTATTCAGCCTCGTTTCTCTGCAGTTTATGGCGACAACTGGGAAACTGACAACGGTAAATTCGGTTTTGTAATGAGTGGTAGTTTAACCAAGCAAGAATCTTCTTCTTTCCGTCCACGTGTTGACCGTGACGGTGGTTTAGTTGAAAACTGTAATGCCTCAGTAGTACGCGATGGTGAAGCTCCTCAAGATGTAGCTGATCGTCCAGCTTGTCAAGATTTTGATTTTTTAGGTATTGGATTCTTAAACCAAGAATACGAAAACTTCGAATATGAAACAACCAACATTTCAACCACATTTGAATTCGCACCAAATGACAACACTAAGTTTTTCTTAGATGTTGTTTTGACTGACCAAGAACGTCGTCAAGATAGTACTCGTGTACAAGGTTCTGGTCTAACCTCAGTACTTGACCATACCGTACCGACAGAGTTTGAAACAGTAAACTACGGTTCTTTAGACGGTGTTGCACTTGGTAGCATCCAAGCAGCCGTTCGCGGAACAATCGAGCCTATGCTTGGTGTGGATGACGATGATCCTAACTTACGTTTTAGTAGTGATAATGGTGCGCGTTTAACTGATACAGAACTTTTCCGTTTTGGCGGGGAATGGCAAGGCGATAACTTGTTCGCAAGCTTTGAAATATCATCAGCCAGTTCTGATACCACTAATCCAAATTTAAGCACTACTTTAAACTTCATTAACCCGAACGCACCTTTAGATGGTTTAGATGAAGACGGTAACATTACTTCAAATACAAGTAATGATAACTCTGTGCCATTTATCTATGACCTAACAGGTGGCGCATTAACATTTGGTATCAACTTTGATTCACCCTTTGCTCCAACTGTTGCTGAATTATTGGATCCAGCAAACGTTGTATTAGACCAAGTTCAAATAGGTCGCAATGAAACAAACAACTCGTTAGACGCAGTACGCGCAGATTTCACATATTACTTAGAAGACTCTCCTGTTACTTCGGTTGATTTTGGTTTCCGTGTGAGCAAACGTGAAAGTACGTTTAACGATATAAGCGATAATATTGGTGGTTTCAGCAAGATGGTTGATAGCCCAAGTGGTTCATTGTTTTCTGAGCTGTTAGTACAAGGTCCAAGTAACTTTGGTGATGCTGATGGTCGTGAGTTGGCAATGCGTAACTTTGTTATCATCGATCCAGATTTAGCATTTGACGACCCAGATTATGTATTGGCTACATTAGAAGCGGCGCTGATTGCTCATGACTCTTCACCTGACTTATCAAATTTAACGCCTTCAAGTTCTGCTTTCTTTAGTATTTCAGAAGAAACACAGGCGATATATGCACAAGCTAACTTCGAGTTTGAACATTTAGTCGGTAATTTTGGTGTAAGACACATTAAAACAACTGTTGATTCAACAGGTAATACAACCACAAGTGATGGTACATCGTTAACGACTATTTCTGGTGATTACAGCTTCACATTACCTCGTCTTAACCTTGTGTATACACCCCATGATGATGTTGTGCTGCGTTTAGGTTGGGGACAAGATATACGTCGTCCAGATTTTGGCGATTTAAACACGTCAGTATCTTATGATCCGAATATCAACCAATCGGTATCTATTGGTAATCCTGGTTTAGAACCACAAGAAATCACTACTTTAGATTTATCTGCTGAATGGTATTTTGCTGAAGCGGCGGTAATAAGCATTGGTTACTTTGATAAAGAAATCGGTAACTTATTCGTTTCTACTTTAAATTCTGCATCAAGAGATGGGAATGGTTTTTTTGCTACCAATGACCCTACATGTTCTGGTGGTGGTATCTTTAACCCAATTGCAGTAGGTGATGATTTCTTAGCTCCTATAGGCGTTACAGGTGCATGTGTTGATAAAGCGACGCAAGTCAACGATTCAGCTAAAACAACTCAAACCGGTATCGAGATGGCCGTTCAGTATGATCTATCTAGCTTTGAAGATGATTTAGGTTGGGCATCTGGTTTTGGTTTTATGGCCAACTACACTATCCAAGAATATAAGGGTGGTTCAGTGGTTAACACTTCTGCGGGTCGTGGTACTGATATCTTCAATGCCATTAACGGCATTTATGATGACGCGGACTTTGTAGAAGTAACTGCAGTACAAGGTCTTTTAGACTTCTCTGAAAATGCATACAACCTTACTGCATACTATGAAAAGTTTGGTTTATCAGCACGTGTTCGTTACACATGGCGTGAAGCATTCCGTACCGATGATACCGCAGGTGGTGCATCACGTAACTCTACTTTAGGTTTCCCAGTTTATACTCATGACCGTGGCCAGCTTAATGCAAGTGTTAGCTATGATGTTAACGAGCAACTAAACGTAGGCATAGAAGCGGTTAACTTAAATAAATCAGGCGTTACTCAATCTTGTGTTAACGAAGGCGCAATCCTTTGTTTCCAAGGTTTAGCAGACCGTCGTATTACATTTGGTGCTAGCTACCGTTTCTAATACTTAGAAAACGAAAGCGAAATATCAAACTCAGGCTCGCCGTTCTGTGGCGGCAATCTACCTCCGGCTTTATGCTGGGGGTAGCTAATAAAGCCCGTAACGATAGGTCCAAATTGATTTCGAAGCAAATTGTAATGTTCGGTAAAACCCAACTGTTTTTGGAAGCAACACTGCCAGTCATTACCAGTCACATTACCAATTTCATCAAAAAGATTATTACCAATTACATTACCAATAGTGTAAATTAGACAGATGAATACGTATTAGTCATAAACAGACTAAAAAATCATGCATTGTGAATGTGATAAACCAAAACACATAACGAACAGCAAAATTAATATCACTATA
>TARA_R110002153_G_scaffold250008_1_pt1 | contig 34392 bp, 30 predicted proteins | sample TARA_R110002153 | Tara Oceans TARA_R110002153 (sample SAMEA4398193) | marine metagenome | biome: Polar Biome; feature: [SRF] surface water layer (ENVO:00010504); material: water (ENVO:00002006), including particulate matter (ENVO:01000060) such as... | depth 5 m | reverse complement strand
CAAGATTGACCGTACCCGCGTCCATTGTATCTGCACCGGTAAATTGTACGGCGTAGCTATCTGATACAGCATTACTGATATCCCATTCTTGCGTTGCAGTGGCGGGCAGGATAACTGCAGATTTAGCAGTTCCGTCGGTTTGCGAAGCAGCTAAACCGGTAACTGCTGTGATGTCTTTTTCTCCACCATAAGCATTTTGATACATCCCGGTTTGGTTTTGGGTACCACTGACAATTAAAATATCCGATTCAGTCTGGTTTGCGGCTAACCAACTTAAAGTAACGTGTTCTTTTAAGTCGATTGTTGTTTCAGGAATAATTAATTCATTTGCCTCTTCATCAGGAATTGCTCGATAAGGACTATTAAGGTTTGGGGTCCAGTTTTCGTGATAAACAAATAACCACTGGTAAGCAAGACGTGTGAGATCCATCAATGTTTCTGCGCGGCTAAAGCCTGGGGTAAAGCCAAAATCTCTGGTGCGAGTATCGGTACGATTAAATGTATCGTTAGTACCACCCACTAAGCGCGCAAATGAGCCATCGTCTCCATAACAATCATTGCTTAAGTAATGGGTTTGAAACACCATGACTGGACGTGTACCTTCCTTAATTGAGTTTGGATAAATCATAGTTTCACAGCGGTTGGTAGTGCGTGAAAATTTGTCCATTAATTTCCAGTCAGCATTAAAGTCATAACTCTCATCATTACTTTTTGCTTGATGCTCTGCATAATAAGCGGCGTAATCGACCTGCTCTCCTTGGAAAGTCAAAATAGCTGAATTGACATCATAGTGATCAGAATTATTCCCTTCACTGTAGGTAGCATTTTTTTGAGATACCAACATTTGTACTAGCTCTCGTTCGCCGTATCGATATTCGTAACCTTTATAGGATGCATTACCCGACATAATTTGGGTATACGCACCCATTCGGTAATTACCACCTGTAGGTGTTGAACTAGAAGGAAGAGTTTCTAAGGTTTTTTTGGCTGTAATAAGTGAACGTTGATACTGATGTTCATGGCCTTGCACATAAATCACATCATAGTCTGAAAAAAACTGACGGATCTGTGGCTGCACATCATAAACCCAAGCGTCGTCTTTAGTGCCGTCTACAATTTGCTCTCGTGTTTGACCATATTTAGCACCAATTAGGCCATCATGACTGGCCACAACAATATGCTTTATATCATCATTTTTAGCCAAAACCGTATCTTTTATCCATTGGAAAGCGACGGGTAAATTGTAGTAAGCCAAACCAAAGATAAGCACGTTTTCGCGCACAACATAATAATTAATCCACTCATACCCAGGCATATGCACAGCATCTTCTGGGATATAGTTTTTCATGTTATCTATCCACTCTACTGTATAAGCATAACTGGTTTCGTGATTGCCCATTACAGGTAAAAATTCAATACCTTTATCCTTATACTCTTGGGCAACAGATGTCCATTCAGCAAATTCTTCGGTACTGCCACCATCAGTTAAATCCCCTAAAGCAAGCACCATATCTACACCCGCACCTTCTTGGTGGGCAAGCACGTTTTTCATCGGGTGTAATGCTACATGAGACTGTCCTGTTGCATCACTACCACCTTGAGTATCGGGTAATAAACCTATAGTGAATTTAGCTACAGTAGCAGGCGCTGCAGCAGGTTCTGACGGAGTTGTTACTACTGGCGTAGTCACAGAGTTGTTAGAATCAGAGCCACAGGCAACCAGAGTTGCCGCTATGGTTAATGCAATAGAGGTTTGCGCAATAGAATACTTCTTAATGCTGATTTTCATTATGGTGATTTTTCTCTGTAGGAGTTAGAAAGAAAAACCATTTAAGCAATCTATTATTAATAAAATGCTCAACATTAATGAATAATTTATTAAGTTTTATTTACAGAAAAAATACTTCCCGAAAACTCGACTTTTCGGTTCAACCTAGAAGCAATAGAAAAATATCAAAAAGAATGGGATTTTATAGGTACCTTGCTTTGCCTAATTAAACAGGCTCAAGCTAGGGATTTACATGCACACAAAACCTCGCAAGTTTGTGGACTACTCGCTAAATTAAATTCCTACGCCCAGCAAACGCATGGGTTAAGGTATTGCCATCAATAAACTCTAGTTCACCACCAACTGGCACTCCGTGAGCTATGCGGCTAGCTTGGATATCTTGGGTCTTACACATTTGTGCGATGTAATGGGCGGTTGCTTCCCCTTCTACAGTGGGATTAGTCGCCAAAATGACTTCTGTAATATCGTCATTTTCAAATATCTGCGATAACTGCTCTAAGCCAATATCTGCGGGACCAATTCCATCTATGGGTGACAAGTGCCCCATCAATACAAAATAACGGCCTTTAAATTCTGAAGTTTGTTCAATCGCCAACATATCTTGCGGTGATTCAACTACGCATAAAATTTGGTTTTCTTGTCGCTTGGGATTAGCGCAAATTTCACATAATTTATTTTCACAAAAAGTACGGCATTGTTCACAATGTTTGACGTGTTCCATAGCATTATGTAACACATGGCTTAATTGCAACGCCCCTGGACGATTGCGCTCTAAAAGATGAAACGCCATGCGCTGAGCACTTTTGGGCCCAACACCTGGCAATATTTTAAAGGCATCAATCAATTCTTTAATTAAGGGGCTAAATTGCATCTATCACCTACGGTTAATGTTTATCACTTGTTCTTGTCGCTATTAGCTCGTAGCTCGTAGCTCAAAACATTAAAAAGGCATTTTAAAACCAGGAGGTAAAGGCATTCCACCCGTGACATCAGCCATTTTTGCTTTAGTGGTTTCTTGTACACGTCTAACGCCATCATTGAAGGCAGCGGCCACCAAATCTTCGATCATTTCTTTATCGTCTTCCATCAGACTTGGATCGATATCAACGCGGCGTACGGCATGACTGCAGGTCATAGTGACTTTAACCAAACCGGCACCTGACTCACCTGTGACTTCAGTTTTAGCTAACTCTTCTTGATTTTTTTGCATGCGCTCTTGCATTTGCTGCGCTTGCTTCATCATGTTACCCATTCCACCTTTCATCATAATCTTTCTCTCTTTTTCTGTAATAACTGTCGATTGTTAGTTGCTTATCTAGCTTGAATACTTTGTTCGTCTACCTTGGCAGCAAACTGTTGTTGTAACAATTGAATGCCAGGATCATTCTTTACCACTTCACGGGCGTATTCGTTACGCACTTGATTAACTTTAAGTTGTAAAGCGTAAGGAGTGTTAATGGGTTGACCTAGCTCAATTTCAAGTTCAATAGACTCATTAAGTGCTAAACAAAGTGCTTCTTTAAGCTGTTGCTGCGCTGTTTCTGAAATAAGATGTGCTTTTGCCTCTAAAAGAGTCAACTTAACTTTATTGTTTTGTTGATTAAAAGCAGAGTGTAAGGCCAATTGTTTCGTTAAAGCTGTGACTTGCATGTCTTCAATTAACTTACTCCAAGCATCCACTTGTAACGCTTGTATTACTTTTTGTTTATTAGGCAAAAAAGCGGAGATCTCTAAGGTGACATCACCCACATTTTCTTCGTCTAAATGCGCACTAGAGTCAAAAACGTCTGCTTCTACTAGTATTTTTTCTGCGGAGAAAGGACTCACAACAGGTGCAACCACTGGCGCAGTTTGTGACTGGTTTTCAACTGGCCATGGTGGGGTATTTTCTATTATGTGCTCTGTGCTAGGTGCCGCTACTTGCGGTTCAACAATAGCCGCTGACGGAATGGATACAGCCGGACTTTGCGTTTCCACATGAGTCTCAGTTGGCTTATTCTCAGCTTGTTGATTTTGCTTACGGATCGCAGCTAAATTAAATGGCGTCGAACTTTCAGACTTTTTTACCTGCTCTGCCCCTTCCCCCTCTTCACGTTGGCTTTGTTTGAGTTTATTGCGCAGTGCAATCAAATCAGCTGTGGTGGTATTAGGTTTTACATCAGTTTGTTGAGGTACAGGCGTCTGTGGAGCTAGTGGGACCGCACTTTCAAAATCAGTTTGCTGGTAATCGGTTTGCTCATAATCAACCGCAAATGACTCTGTCGGCCGCTCGTCTAAGGAAACTGGTTGGTATTGGTCATAATCTATTGGTTGATGACCAAAATCTTCAGCCTGAGCCATAATATATTGCTGTTGCGCAAATAAGTCAGCATCTATTGCCGCTTCTTGATTAGGCTCTGGTTGTATATTTGGTTGTTCTGGCTCAGCACTGACTTCTTGATGAAGTGGCTGACTATTTTCAGCTAAAGCTGCAACCGGAGCGTTATTTTGCTCAGGAGGTTTAACAATAGGTTCAAGGGAAGGTTCACTTTGAACAGGCATATCATTGGTGACTTGAGCGACTTCAGCTACAGGAGCAGGAGCTGTTACAGTTGATTCAGTGATAACCTTGTCATTTGCTTGAGCGGTTGGCTGTTGTATAACCGTCTCAACATCTGGGGTTTTAGCGGCAATATCCAGCGCATCTAATTTTAAATTATTCGGACAAAATGCCAGCATCCGCAACAAAGTCATTTCTAGACCTGTTCTGGGATCAGCTGCATGGGGTAAGTCTTTTTTACCCGTCAGGGCAATTTGATACAGCAATTGAACTTGCTCAGCAGGTACAGATTTTGCCAGTTGAAAAATAGCTCTAGCCGAAATGGTTTCTAACTTACAAGCATCTGGCACAAACTGCGTTAATGCTATTTGATGTAACAAGCTCATAATTTCAGACAAAACCAAAGCAAAGTCTGGCGCTTGTTCAGACATTAATTCGACCTGCTGCATCACTTTTGCACTGTCTTTTTGAACTACGGCATGCACCAGTTTGAGTACTTGGTTTTTATCCATCAACCCAAGCATATCTGTGACTATTTGCAAACCAACCACACCATTGCCTTGAGCTATGGCTTGATCTGTCAAGCTTAATGCGTCACGCATACTGCCTTGAGCCGCTCTGGCTAATTGGCTCAGCGCTTCTTTATCAAACGGGATACTCTCTTCGCCAAGTACAAAATCTAATTGCTGGCTAATTTGGGTACGCGACAAGGCTTTTAGATTAAATTGCAAACAACGGGATAAAATCGTAACAGGTAGTTTTTGCGGATCTGTGGTCGCCAATAAAAATTTTACATGGGGAGGTGGTTCTTCAAGCGTTTTAAGCAAGGCATTAAAACTATGCTTGGACAACATATGTACTTCATCTATCAGATAGACTTTGTAACGTCCACGGCTAGGTTTGTATTGTACGTTATCTAGCAACTCGCGAGTGTCTTCTACTTTGGTACGAGACGCCGCATCGATTTCAAGTAAATCAATAAAGTTACCATTTTCGATTTCTTTACAGGTACTACATTGACCACAAGGTTTGGAACTTAAACCTTGTTCACAGTTTAAACTTTTTGAAAAAATCCGCGCAATAGTAGTTTTACCTACACCTCGGGTGCCAGTAAATAGATAAGCATGGTGCAATCTATCATTATCAAGCGCATTAGAAATAGCGGTCACGACATGTTCTTGCCCGACTAATTCGCCAAAACGATTAGGTCGCCATTTTCTTGCTAATACTTGATAACCCATTTAATTAGTTACTCGCCTTCAAATTCACAAATAGAAAAACTAGTGACACCACAATCGATAAGTTTTTGTTCACCACCGAGTTCTGGTAAAGAAATAACAAAACCAGCGTGTTCAACTATACCGCCTAAGCGTCGAATTAAATTAGCTGTGGCGATCATAGTGCCACCTGTTGCCAATAAATCGTCCAACATCAGTACTTTTTCACCAGGCTTCACAGAGTCTTTATGAATTTCTAAGCAATCAGTACCGTATTCAAGTTCATAACTTTCACTTATCACTTCACGAGGTAATTTATTTGGCTTACGCACAGGAATAAATCCTATACCGAGCTCAATAGCCAAAGGGGCACCAAACAAAAACCCACGGGCTTCGGTACCGGCTACTTTATCAAAACCCATTGGCGCGTAATGCTTCAATAAGAGTTCGATAGACGCTGAGTAGGCTTTATGATCTTCTAAAACTGAGGTCACATCACGAAACATGATCCCAGGTTTTGGATAATCAGGAACGGTTTTAATAACCGATTTTATATATTCGGCGGACACAAAATTCCCCGTGATTTAATAATAATAATAAGATGAGTAGAAAAAGTTGTGGATATTAAAGGTAAAAAACGAACCAACCAGTTATGGTAGGCAGTAATGCCATAGCTATCAGCGCACCTAAGGCGGCAACTAAATAGCCCCAATTAAACGGGTCATGTGGACTGTTATCATCTTGCATTATTGCACTCCAAACTTGAAGGGTATGCACCCTTGTTAAACAACTAAAATGAAGCCGCAGATGTTAATCCAAAGTGGAATAAATTGATAGCCCTAAAAGCTGGAGCAAGACGTATACCTATAGTCGCTCAAAATGTGTTCTTTGCTATAAAACAGTAATATTAGCACCCTGTTTTTAGGATAAAGGCGCTAATTATCTACAATAAGTAATATTTCTTGCTGCAATAACTGCTGCAACACTTGTTGAAGTGAATCTGTAATTTGTTGAACATCAAGTTGTGGCATGGCTTCAATCATGATTTTATTCATTTCATCCATGCTTACTACTCCTTGTTGCAAAATAGTATTTAACAAATATGCAGACACAGCATTAATTAAAGTGAAGTTAACTTCATCTGTGGCATCCCGGTAAATAACTAAATAAACCGCTTCGCTGGCCTGTGAGGGTTGAAAATCGGCACTTATTTGATGAACGGGATACTGGTAACTCACTAAACTTGCAAGGTCTGACATTTGAACTTGGGTTACTTGTGAATGTCCATCCCACACTTTAGCTGTTTGACTCGATTTGCGAACACTGACGTCTAATTCCAACCATTCATAATGCGCCAATTCACGCATAAATACTGGGTCGGATTCGTTTAATTGGTATTCACTGCTTAAATATTCTACAAATTCTTTACTGATATCAATAAAATAAGGAGAGCGGCATGTATGCTCAATAAAAAACTTTCGAGCTAACACTTGCCATTGTTGTTCAGAATATAAACTTTCCAAAACGGGAAATCCTGAGCTAAGAAAACCCAAAATGTTATTAAAAAATAATTCCCGATATATTTTTAAACGCCTGTCTTCAATCCCAGCATCAAAGGGGTTAGCTTGAGGATTTTTTATATGCTGAATAAAAGCATGTTGAGTTTCTTGGAAAGACTTCATTAGGCTCTAAATTGTTTGGGTTGCTGGGCAGATACTTGCTGCTGAATAGTTCTTATTTTTTCCATTTCCAATAATAATTCGTTAATAGGTGGAATATTAAAATCTCTTTCTAACAAGGTAGGAAAAACACCATGAATTTCATAGGCTTTTTTAAGTAATTGCCAAACAGGTTCAATAACATCAGCGCCATGAGTATCAATTTTTAAGTCATCAGCTTCATCATAATGCCCAGCAATATGCCCATAGACAATTTTACCTGTTGGCATGGCAGCCAAAAAAGTTTCTGCGTCGTAGCCGTGATTAATTGAATTCACATAAATATTATTGACGTCCAACAACATTAAACAACCAGACTCCTGCAATACAGATAAGGTGAACTCTTGCTCAGTCATCTCTTGCCCTGGTGCTGCGTAATAAGACACATTTTCTAACACTAACGGACGTTCGATGATGTCTTGTACTTGTTTAACCCGCTCAACTACATGTTTGACTGCTTCTTCGGTAAACGGAATAGGCATCAAATCATACATGTGCCCTTCGCCTGAACAATAACTTAGATGTTCGCTGTAATACAAAATTTGATGTTGATCTAAAAACCCTTTAACACTTTTAACAAAATTGACATCAAGGGGTTCGGGGCTACCAATCGACAAAGACAAACCGTGACTTACAAAGTTACAGGCAGAGGTAAATTGTTTGAGGTTTTTTTGATACTTTCCCCCAAGAGGGATCCAGTTTTCGGGCGCAACTTCCCAAAAATCGACTGAGTCAGGAATATCAGGCAATAGCTCGTTGAGCATTTCTCGACGTAAACCTAAGCCTACTCCGGAAAGATGTTTTGTTTTCATCGAATTTCTCACCCTGAATTTTTGCTAAAATAAAGGCCGGCACTAGCCGACCTGTATCATTTTTCTAAAGTTTAGCTAGTGATTAAGCTTGGCCACCACATTTGCCTTCACCACATTTACCTTCTTTCATGGTTTTCGCTGCTTTTTCGGCTTTGTCGCCGCCGCATTTGCCTTCACCACATTTGCCTTCTTTCATGGATTTGGCTGCTTTTTCAGCTTTGTCGCCACCACAACTGCCTTCTGGGGCATTTTGCATATAGCCAGATTCTAAAGACTGAACGTTAAACGGGTTAGTGTTAGCTTGAACACTAACCGAAGCAAGTGAGCCGATAACAACTGCACCAAGTGCTGTAGCGATTGCTGTTTTTTTAATTTGTTTCATATTGGGTATCCTCAAAAATTACTAGTCAATAAAAAAGATTGTTAAACACTATAGTCGGGTTTCGAAACATTAGACCTAAGGGTAGTTATAATTATTTCAGTTTTTTTCTAAAACGAGTTAATTATCGACAAATTACCCATTTATTCAGTTAAACAAAACAAGGTGTGGATCAATCATTGTATTAAGTTAAACAGCCTCTTCGTTTTCTTCACCAGTGCGAATACGAATAACCCGCTCTACGTCATAAACAAATATTTTCCCATCACCTATTTTTCCGGTTTTTGCGGTGTTCATAATAGCTTCGACACAGCGATCTACTTGTTCATTTGCTACTATCAATTCGACTTTAACTTTAGGTAAAAAATCAACATTATATTCAGCGCCACGATACAATTCAGTATGACCTTTTTGGCGACCAAAACCTTTTACTTCAGTGACAGTCATGCCACTAACACCAACATCTGACAATGCTTCGCGAACATCATCCATTTTAAATGGTTTAATTACCGCTTCTATTTTTTTCATTATATTCTCAATTAGTGTGGCTAGTTAATTCAAAATCCCGAGTCATATATAGTGGGGATTGGGACTCGTTTATGTTGTGTTTTTTCAAATATAGCGACTAGTTTTTCAGCTATATCAGTTGCTACAACCTTACCTTCTAAAAAATCATCTATTTGGTCATAATTCATACCTAGTGCCTGTTCATCAGTTTTTTGTGGTGCAAGAGATTCTAAATCTGCTGTTGGCGCTTTGTAAATAACCTTGTGCGGTGCACCTAAAAATTCAGCGACCTGTCTTACTTGACGTTTGTTTAAACCAAATAGCGGCGCTAGATCACAGGCACCATCACCGTATTTTGTATAAAAACCAGTGATATTTTCGGCTGAATGATCTGTGCCTAAAACTAAAGCATCGAGTAAACCGGCAACTTGATACTGGATCACCATGCGAGTACGGGCTTTAACATTGCCTTTAACAAAGTCTTGCTTAGATTCGCTTTTAGGAAGCAAGCCAATATCATCAAGGGCTAAACGCGTTTGTTGATCAATCGCATCTGCACCGGGTTGTATATTCACTGCAAGATTTTGACTAGGCTGAATAAAATCAATTGAAGCTTGGGCGTCGGCTTCATCAGCTTGCACGTCATATGGCAATCTTACTGCGACAAATTGGTAACCTTTTGGTTGCTGCTGATTTAACTCATTTACTGCAAGTTGGGCTAAACGACCTAAAGTACAGGAATCGATTCCCCCACTTATCCCCAAAACCAAGGTTTTACAGCCACTACCAATAAGCTGGGATTTGATAAAATTAACCCGCCGTTCAACCTCATAATTAACATCGATTTTGGGTAAAACCCGCATTTGTTCTATAACAGTACTCGTTTGCATTTTTTCCCTCAATATCTCATGCCACTCAAAAAAATTCAGCTAGGTCGGTTATTTCCGCCCTTAACACTATCATTGGTTTTAACCTGAAAGTCAGTTACAGCTTAATATTATCAACATGTGTATGTTAATCCTAACCTTTGATAACTATTTCATACCCTAAAAGTTCAGAAATAGTTTATCGTAAGTAATAACGATCACCTTAAGTCATTGCCATCTCAAAGGGCAATGACTTAAGGTGATTGTTCTAAATTACTGGAGTGCATAACGTGAAACAACAAAAAGGTGTAACACTGATAGAGTTAATGATCACTGTCTCCATTGTGGCAATAATACTGGCATTTGTTGGCCCAAGTATTCAAAGCATCTTAATAAAAAACCGGATTGTGGCTGAAATTAACGAAATTAGTTCGGTGATCCAATATGCCAGGCACCATGCTATAGACGAACAAGCCCAAGTTGTGGTCTGTCCATCAACTGATTACTCTGAATGTTCTGAAGACTGGAATGATCCGAAAATAGTCTTTATTGATGATAACGATGACGAGATCCGCGACGTAGGAGAAGAGTTATTAGTCTCTGTCGGCGCGACGTCTAAATCTAGTTTGATGACAAACACTACCGATACCATTAAGTTTACTGGTACCGGTGAAGCCAATCTAGCCACTGAAATTTTACTTTGTCATAAAGACGGAGAAGCAAAATACGCCCGTTCATTGTCAGTTACCTTGCAAGGAAGAGTAAAAATGAGTACCGACAGTGACAAAAATGGTATTAACGAAAATGCTGCTGGTAACGAACTGTCCTGTTAATTATCACCGTTAATTAAATTTATAATAATATCATTTAACTATCCTTTAGCGATTTACTCTTGGCGGCTCGCATCAAACCAAGAGTCATACCCAGCGGTTGCGAAATTCAAATACCTATAAAAACCACCTAGTTGTCATATTAATTTCCTATTATTGTTCTACTATGCTCAGATCCCTTATCAATAAACACTAACGACTATCACGTCAGACTATAAAAGGAGTGGACATGCGGTTACTGCACACCATGCTGCGAGTCGGCAATCTGCAAACTTCAATTGATTTTTACACCAAACTCATGGGTATGAAGTTGCTTAGGCAAAGTGAAAATACAGAATACCAATATTCTTTGGCTTTTATAGGATATGGTGAAGAGTCCGATACAACTGTCTTAGAGCTAACCTATAACTGGGGTAAAAATAACTACGATATGGGTGAAGCCTTTGGTCATATTGCTATTGCAGTAGATGATATCTATGCCATATGTGAGTCTATTGAGCAAAAAGGTGGCGACGTATATCGTAAACCTGGCCCAGTAAAAGGCGGTAAATCGGTTATCGCTTTTGTGCGTGATCCAGACGGTTATGCAATCGAATTAATTGAACGTAAATAAAGTGAATATTATGAAATACTACCTTTTAGGAATACTAATTATGGTTTCTTCTTGTCAGGTGATCACACCTAAACCTTTAGTGAGTGCTGCTAAACCTTTGGTCATTGCACACCGAGGTGCGCCCGGCTATTTACCTGAACATACTCTTGAATCTGTTACTTTAGCCTATGCACAAGGCGCTGATTTTATTGAGCAAGATTTGGTAGTGACTAAGGATTCAAAATTAATAGTTTTACATGACATTCATCTTGAAACTGTCACTAACGTCGAGCAAGTATTCCCAACTAGAAATCGCCAAGATGGCCGTTATTATGCGTTAGATTTCACCTTAGCTGAATTGAAGACTCTTATTGTGCATGAGCGCCAAGATGCAGACGGCAAACAAGTTTTTCCAAATCGCTATCAAGGCAAAGGCGAGTTTCACATTGCCACTTTTGAAGACCAAATTGAATTGATCCAACAACTCAATCGTCAGTTCAACAAAAATACTGGCTTCTACCCTGAGATAAAATCCCCTGCTTGGCATAAAGAGCAAGGTGTAGATATTAGCCAACTGGTAATGGCTATGTTGCGAAAGCATGACTTAGATGATGGGAATAAAAACATTTATGTACAGTGTTTTGATTTTGCTGAAACTCAGCGGTTACGCAATGACCTAGGCGCAAAAGTAAAACTAATACAACTCATTGCCGAAAATGATTGGTTAGAATCACCTAGCGATTATGAGGTATTAAAAACACCACAGGGATTAGCAGCAATAGCCAAAGTGGCTCAGGGCATCGGTCCTTGGTTACCTCAACTAGTCGATCTCAAAACCATGCAGCCCACTGGTTATGTGAAACAGGCACATATTGCAGGACTGCAAGTGCATCCTTATACGTTTCGTAAAGACGCATTACCAGACAATCTAGATACACAACAAACACTTCAATTATTATTTAATGATTTAAAAGTGGATGGTCTGTTCACTGATTTCACAGACACTGTGGTTAATTATTTACCGAATAAATAACCTTGCTTGATAAGTTTTTTTGACGACATGGATGTCGACTAATACAGGCTATTCCTTAAGTTCGAACTCGCCAATTAGGGTATTTTGTCCATTAATAATTACTTCAACCTTGTGTAACCCTGTATACAAAGTACGTGTGGTCATAGGTTTTAATGACACTTTTTTAGAAAACTTAAGCGACTCGTTAGGCTCTAGTTCAACAGCTTTAAGTTTGAATACTTTAGGATTAGCTTTGCCATTGGCCTTGATAAAGTGAATCGAAAAATCGACCATTAAGGCAGCCGTTTTATGGGCTTGATTAACTAATTCAAAACTAACTTGAACGCTTGCTCCCATCTTGGCTTTTTCTGGTGTAATTCCCACATTTTGTATTTTAACATCGGCTTTGCTTCCATAACCCAACGCCTGTAACGCACCTTGCTCACCACGTTTTATCGCACTACGTAACGCATGTTTTACTAGCCATTCTCTATTTTTAGACGCACCTTTTAACCATTTTGTCGCTATGTCAGCTAAAAGCTCTGGATGATCTTTACCAATATCATTAAGGTTGTTAGCGACTGAACGCCTTACGTACAGCTCGGTATCGTCTTTAAGTAGCTCTAATAATTCAATAACAGGTGATGGGTCTTGAATAAACTTAGGTAATCGCGACGCCCATGGCAAACGAGTACGTGTACCTTCGGAAACTAAACGCCTTACATCTTGGTTTGAGTCTGTCGCCCATTTTTCTAACAGCGCTAAGCACTTTTCAGGATAACGTTGAATAAAAGGACGGATCGCAAATTCAGAGGTAAATCTTTGTGTTAATTGATAATGGGCTTGCATTGAAATATCAAAATACTCTAAGCCATTGTCAGTAACATAGATGGTGTGAGGCATAAATATAAATGACGCTAAGCTATTGTTTTCGTCGTGCTCAAGTGGTGAATCCAATGAAGCCAACAAAATCACCACTGCTTTCTCAAAATCATCAGGAAGAAAAACCTTTAACGCTGCAGCAATTTTTCGCCCTCGATCCATCAGTTCAAGCTGCTCATAACCTTGCCGTACATGACTAACAAAACCTTGGGGATCAAATCTAGGATGCACTTCGAAAATCATCTTACTAATTTTTTCAGCGACCTCTATAGGGTATTTATTTTTAAGCAATTCTGCCAAGTTTTTTACTCTCTAGTATTTTGCGTCAGCGAATTGAGTTTCCCTAAATAAGGGGCTACTTCATTAAACCGATTACCTTATTTTAGCTGCAAGATACATAAACATTTTGCGCTCAAATGAGTGATTTTTTTTGAACCGATATCTAAATGGGTATTTGTTGATAATGCTGCTTAATCAAATCCGCACAACGTTCTGCAATCATAATAGTGGGAGCATTAGTATTGCCACCAACAAGTGTGGGCATAACTGAGGCATCAACGACTCTTAAGCCTTTAATACCTTTTACTTTAAGCTCTGGATCTACCACTGTCATTACATCTTCAATATTGCCCATTTTGCAGGTGCCTACTGGGTGATAAATGGTTTCACCTTTTTTACGGATAAAAGCTAATATTTGTTCGTCGGTTTGTGCTTCTGGTCCAGGACCGATTTCCCAAGATTGGTATTTATCAAAGGCTGCAGCAGCCAAAATTGTTCTGGCTCGGCGTACTCCGTCAACCATCACTTTTTGGTCTTCAGGATGTTCAAGATAATGAGGGTCAATCATCGCAAGATCCTGTGGATCCTTGGAACGTAATTTGATTTCACCTCGGCTTTTTGGATACAGACCACATACATGCACCCCATATCCATAACCAAAGGCTGTTGTACGACCATGGTTCAGCAAAATTGCCGGTAAAAAATGATATTGAATATCCGGAATATCACCAGCATTTGGGGTTTTATCAAAACCTCCAGCCTCAGCAACATTGCTAGTCAACAAACCTTTGCGATTAAACCAATAATTAAACGCCGCTTTTACATAACGAGGAATAAGCGCCAGTGATATAGAATAACTTTCGCGACTTTTACAGCGATGCTGGACTATGGCATCAAGGTGATCTTGTAGGTTTTGTCCTACTCCAGGTAAATCCGCAATTGTTTCAATGCCTTTTTCTGCTAAATGCGCTTTTGGTCCTAGACCAGACAACATTAAAACTTGTGGTGAGTTGATTGCTCCAGCTGATAACAACACTTCTTTAGTGGCGCTCAGTTCAATAGACTCGCCATTAAGTTGCAGTTTTACCCCTGTTGCCACTGAATCGCTAATTTGAATTTTCTCAACTAAGGCGTCGGTTATAACCGTTAAATTAGGACGTGTTAGAGCAGGCGTTAAATACCCTTTAGCTGTAGAACAACGCTGCCCATTTTCTTGGGTAACCTGATAAAACCCTAATCCTTCTCGCTCCCTACTATTAAAATCAGTGACTTTAGCAAGACCAATGTCTTGTGCTGCATCAACGAAGGAGTTAGCAAGAGGATTGGTATGACGTAAGTCACTGACACTTAGGTACCCGTTTGCGCCGTGAAGTTCGCTTTCACCATGTTGTTGTTTCTCAGACTTCTTAAAATAAGGTAACACCGTTTGCCAATCCCATCCTTTGGCGCCCATTTCACTCCATAAATCATAATCTTCTGGCACACCGCGTATGTAACACATGGCATTGAGCGAACTTGAACCACCCAATACCTTGCCTCTTGGCCAAAAAAGCTTACGATCATTTAAATGAGATTGTGGCTCAGTATTGTATTCCCAACCTAAATTTGTCATACGGGAAAGAAACGCCAGGCCAAAGGGAATATGAATAAACGGGCTTTTATCTTTACCGCCAGCTTCAATTAAACACACACTAAACTGACTATTTTCTGTTAGTCGCGCCGCTAAAGTAGCGCCAGCTGAACCGGCACCTATGATAATAAAGTCGAACTCTGTTTGAGAAAGTTTTTGCATTAATCGGCTACTTATTTGAAACTTAGAATAATGTGAATTGTTGCCTTTAGGATACCGTTAAAACAGAGTTATCACCTGTCACAGCACCAACAACACTCATCTGATGTCATACCAGTTAGTGTATCAAAAAAGCTATCTTAGTGTTACTTTCCTGTAAACTTGAAGCTGTCCTCGCGGAATAACTTTATACAATAAAATTCAATTAGTTATAAAATGTATATTGGGCAAAGCATTATCATTAATATCTATGGAGAAGCATTAGTTTGGATCCTCAATCTATCAAAACCTCATTTCGCTTACTCCTAGCTAAGTGTCTTATCCGTTTTAAACGACTGAAACACGTAGATTATTCAGTAGAGGATATCAGTCAGTTAATTGAGCCTCACTTACCTATTTCATTTCCTATTTCTGTGCCAAGAGGAGACGGACGTTTTACCCTTTCACAAGCCAAAATAACTATGCCATATAATGGAAATTATATTCAAGCCGAGTTGTTGGGGGGCATTGAGGTCACCTATCTTGGTAACCCCATTTACCGCGCCCACGTTATTTTAGTGGTTCGAGCCAAACCACATTATGAGCACAGCACAAAAAACGTACTGCTAACTGAAATAAGTATTACCGATATTCATATGTTAAACGATGAATATGCAATTTTAAAAGACACTTCCAACCTTATTAGTCTGTTTGTCCCTAGCCCGGTTTTGTCTATGGTAGCGGGAACCATGAAAACTGCCTTTAATATTATGACAGGCACAACAGCGTCCGAGGCCAACCGTTATTTGCAAGTGTATTTAAGTGGCAGCAAACAAAAGGTACTGGATTATCACAAGCCACAAATAGAAAATATTATTGTTGAATTGGCCGCCAGTGAAGATATGCAATACAGTTTGGATAAAACCAACTTTGAAGAGGGTTTATTTATCCAATATGGCAAAAAGGTAGTAGTTGAAGAGGGCCATTTGAGATTTAAGTTCTAAACAATCCACTCATGAGTAGAGTGACAGAAGTCTTTATATTAAAAAATAGGGTTCAACCACCACGACTCCACAAGTTTTGATTACCTTCGACACAAAAATAGTTGTACGGCTCCCAGTAATAGGGAACAAATGCGGCACTCTCTTCAACTTTGAAGTCGTAGGTTAACTTTTCCATAATTTCAGCTAAACGTTTTGGATCAATTTTCACTAGTTTTTTGCGAGCAACTGGAAAATGTAGGTTGATACTTTTTTCCACAACCTTAGTTTTTCCATAAGATAAAAATATCAAGTTTTTTGTAACAGGCCGGCAGATTGGCTCTTCTACTGAGTTGGGGTTTAAACCTGTCACAATAGCATATTCATATAGTTCTAATTCGTTCCCTCGCATGTCTTTGGGTATGTAGACGATGCCATAACCCAAAGGGAAGTGCCCTACTATACTCACAAATGCTTTAGCTATTGGTTCGCTGATAATTTTTTTGATAGCTAATTGTTCTATCAATACCGAAGCCGTTGGCAAGCTCTTTCGTTGGTATTCCCGTTTGGTCGAAAAAATAACAGATGCATATATTTGCGGTATTTTGATTATCTCGCTAGTTCCGAGTTTTGAAGAGTTAGCATCTAAAACTAAGCTCAACTGAAACTTTAGTCTTTGCTGTTCAGCCAGATCAAAAGCGTACTCTTCTTCTGCGGTTTCAGCACTGGCTTGCTGACAACCTAAACCATTTTGCAAATAATCAATTGTATACTCATAATTCAACCGCAACATTTTTTCACGTTCATCTTTTTCCAGTAAGCGAAACCTGTCTTTCTCGCCATCTTTACCTTCTAAAAGTTCAATTAAATCTGGGTGTTGAAGACCTACATCCTGAAAAACGGCTGCGAGCATGATGGGTAAAATAACGGCTTGTGTATAACAAATATAATCACTAGCTTCAGGCTCATAACGTTTGTTAGGATCATAGTTTCTCATCATGTAGGTGTTTTTTACCATACCATCAAGAACAAGTTTATCTAGAACTCGTAAACTTAAAACGGCTTTATAAGCGGGTTTTAATTTATGGTGTAGTTCAGCTAGTTTTTTACCTTTACCTGGTGAAAACAGTACTAATGTAGTTAAAAATTTGGCGCTTTTTAGCTGTGTTTCTTCAAAATCATCACCTTCACTCAAAGACAATAAATTAAGGCACATATCAACGGCATCATTAAGTCTGGTGAGCCTAGTGTTTTTTTGGATACGTAATTCGTGGTTATACTTCTTTTTCAGTTGTACGATAGACTCTTTTAGCTGCAAGGCTTTTTTACCTGATTGCGCCTTCATAGCTGAAGTAACCTGCTGAATTTCGGTTTTTATAAACGCTAATTTCTGCTTGTTTGCAGGCTCTTCTTCAAAATAGTTTGCAGCTTGTTGATAAAGAGAAGGTTTTCCGTCTTCATTACCACTTATTGCATTAACCATTCTGTCTACTGAAATGGTATAACTGGAATTGTTGTTTTTATCGAGCATATTTATTCGCTAAGTAATGCATAACGCATTCATCTATTTGAATCAATTGTTGAAAGGTTCATCATCAACATTTGCGACGGATCCATCATTAATTTCTTCACCAATATCTTTAATATTCAGACTTGGGTCATCGATACACTTTTCCAGCATATCAAACGCTTCGTCACAGTAACGTGCCAGTGGTTCTAGGCTATCAATATTATTATTACAGCAAACTAGACCGATGTTAGCCTGACCTCTATAGGTCATCATAGTAATATTCACCCCACCACCAGGCGTAATAGTTGAAATAGGATAACTAGCAAGCAACTGACTGTCTTTGAAGAACATTATATCAGAAGGACCTGGCATATTAGATATCAAAATATTGGCTATGGGTTTAACCCAGTTAGACAGGCCTAACATTTCAAACATGATGGCATAGGTCTGGATCAATAAAGTATAATAGCTAAATGATGCAGGATGGGAAGACGCTGCAGCTTTTTTAACTATTCGATGGTTTTCAATTATTTCTCTGAGTCTAAGATAAGGATCAGTATGCCCATGGGCCAACTGCACAGGTACTATAGCAATTTTATTACCATAGGTTGTCTCACCAGGCTTACGCAGATTAATAGGCATATTGGTGTACAAGGCTTTTTTAAATGTTTGCCCAGAATCAGCAAGTTGTCTATGTACGGCGATATCAAACACACATAACATTATTTCATTGGCTGATGCTCTTAAACGTTTGCTTAGCGCTTTTACACGCTTAAAATCAATATCCAAAGTAGCTACCGCGCGGCCTTTTTTCACCTGCCCTGTGAGCACTGTTTTAGTGCCAGTAAAAGGCAACGGCATATAGTTTTGATTGATCCTAAGTAGCTTAAGCAATAACCTAAACCAGATCCAAATAGAGTCTTTAATGGCGATGAACAGACCCCATAGGCCGCCAAATACTGCTTTAAACCAATGTGCTTTGTGTCGTTTTTTTTGGGTTCTGTCCATAGACCAAACAGGTACAAAACCTTCAGTGCTGGGGCTTGGGCTATAAGCTGCCTGAAACCAACGTATGAGAGTGCTACCGTCTCCACACATATGGTGGATTTTGATATATAAAGCAAATTGTTCGCTATTGTTATCTTTAATTATATGGTATTGCCAAAGCGGCTTATCTCTATCTAGCCAAGGTTCGTGCAAACTTGCGACAAATTGATGTAAAGCAGGCTTATCGTTTAAATCAGCTATAGTGTGCAGTTGCACATGGTATGACATATCTAACTTTTCAATGGGTACAAACTTAATCGGGTAACCCAGAAAAGTGCTAACTCGGCAGTTAAAGGGTGCGCTAGCTTGATCAAAAGTACCCATTTCAGCAAACAACTTATCAACATAGTCAGCTGCAGCGTCGACTGGTATTTTCAACAACTGTAAACTGGCGACATGTTTAGGGTTATCCTCTGACTCGGTGATCCAAAAAGTCTTATCAAGAAAAGTTAGCTTTTTACTCAAAACATTATCCTTTAGCATAGAGAAATAACACAGGTTGGATCCTTACTCATCATGAGAAAATCCCCGATTAACAATGGCCTCTTGCAAATGATGTAACTCACCCGGCTCAATGTTGATATATGGCAATAACGCAAACAAAATAGCAGACAGACTTTTGTATAAATACTCATCATCATTAATATCATTGCCTTTCAAAGCATAATAATTGCCAGCCTGACTAAAGACTAAGCCAATGATCTCAACCATTTGATTACACTGAGCAGCAGAAGCAGTAATGGTACTTTGGGTCACAAATTTTGCCAAAAGCTCAGTAACACAACGTTCTTGGGCGGCCATCAATTTGATAAAACCTTTGGCCACACTTGGATATTTGTCGGTCAAGTCGGTAGGATTTCGATACAAAAATCGAAATAAATGATTTTTTTCTATAATTAGGTAAAGATAATAAAAAAAATCTTCAATGTTAAGAGAAGTATCTGATTGTTTACTTGGTGCATCAATAATGGCGCGTAATTGCTCTTGATAGAGATCGAATAGTGCCGCAACTATGACTTCTTTGCCTTTAAAATGATAATACAAATTGCCAGGACTGATATCTAGTTCCATTGCAATCTCGACACTGCTAACGTTGTTTTCCCCTTGTTGATTAAAAATATCAAGGGCAGTTATCAATATACGTTGAGCCGTTTTCATTTTATTATCACCAAAATACTATGGAGCATAGTTGTATCATTCCACACTGCAAGCATGATGTGCAAGTGTTTGATAATAAAGCTTTTGCATCTTTAAAATAGTGGCCAGAATAAAGCATTAACGAGGTAAAAAATGATCAGAGTATTGTTCAACAAAAAAGGCGGCGTAGGTAAGTCAAGTTTAGCGGTAAATTTAGCGGCAATTTCTGCTAGTCAAGGATACCGAACCTTACTTATTGATTTAGATACCCAGTGTAATAGTACAGCCTATTTGAATGTCACTGATCTGCCCAAAGACAGCAGCATAGCGGATTTATTTGAACAAACCATTACCTTTCATCTGCATCGTCGCCCTGCCAGTGATTTTTGTCATGCAACCCAAGTTGAAAATCTCGATATTATTGCAGGCTCAGAACGTTTAACAGAACTGGAAAGTGAGTTAGATAGCCGACATAAAATCTATAAGCTGCGAGAAGCCTTAGAGTCACTAAAAGACACCTATCAGCACATATTTATCGATACCGCACCAGCACTTAACTTTTACAGCATGTCGGCGCTAATTGCGGCACAAAGATGTTTAATACCAATAGATTGCGACGACTTTGCAAGGCAAGGGTTATATAGCCTGCAACAAAAAATTGCTGAGATAAAAGAAGATCATAATGAAAGCTTGGAAATTGAAGGGATCATTGCCAACCAATATATGACAAACGCCAACTTACCCAAACAAATCGTAAATGAATTGATAGCTGAAGGGTTTCCAGTGTTATCAGAATATATTGGTCAGTCAGTTAAGATGCGCGAGTCACACCAAGCTAAAAAGCCACTGATATTACTTGCGCCAAAACATAAACTGACACAATCCTTGATAGCTATATTTGAACTATTGGATAAAAATTAAGGTTTTGCGACAAATGTTTTTACATAAACACTAGATACAACTGCATAAAACCAGCACCCATGCCTAAAAGTGCGCCTGTAACAATCAACTTCCATTCGTCGGCTTCATAGGCTGGCCGCAGTACACCTTCAAATTCTTCGGGTGATAAGGCTTGCATACGCTCGCACAAATCGTCGCCTATTCTTAGCGCTTTATTGGTGTATTCGTAGGCATAAGATAAGTATTTTTCTGAGTCTGCAAAAATACGCTGAGTCGCTAATTCTTTCATTTTATAATAGGAGTCTGAACCTATTCCTAAGGCAAAATAAGGCTGTGTAATGGCGACATATCGTTCAATTGCATCATTCACATGTAGTTCAATTAACTCTAACAATTGACCTGAGCCAGAACCATGCACCGCAATTTCCATAATATTTTTAGATGTCATCAACTTAGACTCAATAATATCTGAATACACACGGGACACTTCTTTCTGGCGCTTTAAAAACATACCTTGAATAGTAAAACCCATAAATTTAATCGGATGTTTAGGCTCAAAAATTATTTTTAAAGCTATCCAGTTAGTGGCATACCCTACTATCAAGCCACCCACTGGCAATACCCACCAATTCGGATAAAACATCCAAACTACCATTGTGGGTAATCCAAACAAAAATCCAAAATAAAAGCCTGACTTTTCAATAAAGGGAAATTCTTTTTCTCCAGATTTTAAGAAAATCTCGTTAATAAGTTCAGGTGCATTCACTAGCTGCCCTACCACCAGCTCTTTGATATCCACTATTTCTTCAATGTTATACTTAAAATCGTCCACCATCTTAGTCACAACATTGGGAATATCAGCTTCTACCCTTGCATATACAAGGTTTTTGCCGTGCACAGGCAAAGATGCCCACAACTGTGGTGCAGACTCTTTCATCACATCGTTGATAATGGTCCGAATAGTTTGTTTGAGGCGTCTTTGAATGGCTTTGGTAAGTTCAATAGGGTCAATTCGGTCGGCTAACTCTTTGACACTGAGTAATTTACCCAATACCAGTTCCACTTCAATCTCTGCCATTTCTCGGCGCTTGGCAGGTATTAAACCTTGCCAACCCAAATAAGGTTTAAAACCAATAAATTCAATGGGATAAAACATCATTTTGACAGCTAAAAAATTAGTAGACCAACCCACTATTGCACTAATAAAAGGGATAGATAACAAAGGAAGATGAGTGATAAGTTGATCAAATAATTGCATAAAAAGCAGTGGCGCCTAGTCAATATTGTTTTTGAGTCGATATAAAAACCCATACTACCTTATACGAGGCTAACTATTGGAATTAGAATGGTCAATCTAAAAATACCATAGGTTGAAAAATTATCTGTATAAAACCCAATTTAAAACTCTATTTAAATACAACTAGTTAACTCAACTTAATTACTGCCTCTACAAAGCACAGCGAATTTTGGGTAGCAATTTCTAATTATTTAAGGTTATATCTGGTCAGATGAGTAAAAAGAGAAACTTGCATGGCGAATCACACCCTTTCTGAATTACAAGACATTATGAAACGAGCCACTTCTTTTGAAGAATACCAAGAGGCAGCACAAGCTCATGACGAATTGTCTGGCGCCCAAGAATGGAAAGCTAAAGATTCCAGCAAGGACTATGATTACCGACTTATTCGTAAACGGGTGCAACGTATTAAACAAGCCAGAGTCAGTGGTGATGCGGCCGGTTTAATGTATATATTGCATGAAGGGCTACACGGAAACTTAGGCAACATCGCCTCATCTGCGCTTAATCAATACGCCAAACTTGGCACTAAACAGTTAATTGAAGAATTTATCCAAGAAGTATGTGGTGCTTTGGACTTTATCTACCAAGCCGATGAAAATGAAATCGACTTCTACGAAAAATTATCTTTCTTTGAAGAAACAGCCCAAGCATTTGGTCGTAGTTGTTTAATGTTAAGTGGTGGCGCTGGTCTGGGATTTTTTCATTGTGGTGTTATCAAATCACTTGTAGAGCATGACTTATTGCCCAAAGTAGTATCTGGAGCCAGCGCAGGTTCAATTATTGCCGCACTTGTCGGCACACGTACCAACGAAGAATTATTAGAAGTTATTAAACCAGAAGTCATCCAACAAAAATTTAAACAATGGCGAATATGGCAAGGTTTTGGCAAAGAAAGTTTGCTCGATAGTAGTAACCTAGAAAATGCCTTAATTGAATTATTTGATTTAACCACCTTTGAAGAAGCCTTTAAAAAAACCGGTCGTCATATGACCATCACAGTATCTCCGGCTGATTTACATCAATATTCACGGTTATTAAATGCCAAAACCTCACCCAACGCTATTATTACTCAAGCAGTTAGAGCCTCAACAGCCATCCCATTATTATTCAAACCAGTGCAACTTAAAGCCAAAAACAGGGCTGGTGATATAGTGCCTTATATACCTAATCGTCGTTTTGCAGACGGCTCTATTATGGCCGACCTGCCCTTTGAGCGCTTAGCCCGCATATATGGTGTGAATCATAGTATTGTCAGTCAAACCAACTTAATTGCAGTGCCTTTTCTGGCCCGCGACAAAAGAGATACCACAGGCCTAGTTGGATTAACATGGCGCTATGCTGCAAAAATTGCCAAAGTGAACAGCATTTATGCCTTCGATATTCTTGAAAACCTCATTAGCCATCGCGCGGCTAGATTAGGCATACACAAAATACGTTCTATTATTGATCAACAATATGTGGGCGATATCAATATTTTACCTAGCGCCACTTTTGCTAATTTAAAACACATTGGCTCAAATCCCAGCTTAAAAAGTATTCAAGAACTCATCCGCCACGGCGAACGCGCCACTTGGCCACAGTTAGATTTAATTAAGCGAAACACTATGATCAGTAAAACCATCAGGGATTACCTAAGTAAGTTAAAACAAAGAGAAGCGAGGTTACTTAGTGAACATAATGGCTTGAGAGTAGTAAATAACTAAATCTGATTACTTTGATTTGTGCATTATCTCGGTACAGAGAATAAAACCGCAAACACCCAAGCACGCTATCAAGGGATTGGGTGTTTAAACCGATATAGGTTTATTAGTTTTATCTATTCTCAAATTCAGCCTGAATATCTTCGAGGCGTCGTCCGCGGGTATCAATACCACTTTTGAGTAACACAATGGCAAAGAACAAAAGTGGTATCGCTATTAACAAGGCAGCGGAAGACAAACTACCAAAGACCCCCATAATCCCCAATACCGCACCTAGAATCCCACCAAACTTAGAACTTGCAGCAACAATACCCGTACCTGAACCACGTAAATGCACTGGATATATCTCTGCAGCATAAGGGATCAACATAGCAATCACCCCACTGGAACTAACCAACAAGCAAGCAGTGGCCACAATAATAGTATTGTTGGAAACAACTCCGAATAAATCAAACAACCAATACAGCAATAAACTGATTGCTGTTAGCGCCACAAACAAAACCAATGTTTTAACGCTACTCCAGTGGTGGTACAACCAAATCACCAGCAAAATACCCGGTAAAGCAAACAAGCCCGATTGTGCCAACAGCAAATTTGTGGTTTCCCCGCTCATGCCCATATTACGTAAATTGGTTGGCAACCATAATAAAAAGCCAAAATTCACCACGCCCCACACTACCCCAACACCAAGTAAACCAATGGTGATATTAGAATAGGTACGTAAAATGGTCTTTAAAAAGCCACTTGTTGCCATTGCCTTTTCAGGCTCGACAGATTCATTTTCACTATCCACCTGGCCATTATATCGTGCTAATACAGCACGAGCTTCTTTACCCAAACCAGCATTGGCTAAAAAACGCGGCGACTCAGGGATATAACGATTGAGCATGATCACCGCAATACCTGTAGGTAAACCTAACATCCATAATATGCGCCAGCTAAATAAGGGCTCCAAAAGCGCAGCAGCACCAGAAGCCAATAAATATCCAGCGGCCGTACCCACGCCACCTAAAGCGACTAGCAACCAGCCTCGATGACGCGCGGGGATCATTTCTGCCATTAGAGTAAAAGTGATGGGTAATAAACCACCTGCGGATAAGCCCATTAGGAAACACATGATGAGATTCCATTCAAAGCTAGGCATCGCTCCGCATATGGAGGTACCAATAAACATCAAAGCCGATAATAAAATGGCCGCGCGACGGCCCAATATATCAGCCAAGCGCCCCCATAATATCGAGCCAAATACAGTTCCAGTTAAAGCTATAAGCGCCAAAGAACCAACAGACTCTGAGCTTATTTGGTATTCATTCGCCATCCCCGGCATCACAAAACCCAAAGTGGCCGGTTTCATGACATCCACTATCACCGCTACCAATAAGGCCAATACCAATTTGAAATGTTCCCAATTCAAAGGGCTGTGATCCGCCACATGAAAATGTATCGTTGCGCTGCAATTATCTTGGCGTAATAAAGCTAACCTTGGCATCAAACCATAACAGGCAAATAACAATCCCATTGGGATCATTGCCATACCCACCAGCATGGTATTACTCATAGGCATCCCCACCATCCGGTAGCCCATATGCGAGGCATGCACAAACATTGGAATGTGTGACAACACCCCTAAAGTAAGGAACACACAGCCGGTCCAAAATGCGAATGGGTGATGAAAGGAATAGTCTTTAACTTGCACGAAAAAATTATCCTAAGACAAGATGATCCAATTTCTTATTGAACCCAATTACCACCAAATAGACCAGCAGAATTGACTTATATTTTGAACATTCCAGAACATCTGTACCAAGCTTGGCTTAAAGCATGGTTGAGAAAAGTATGTAGGCCTAACATAAGGCTGAGAATAGTGGATTTTTTGATGATAAACAGATCCTTAAAATGTCCAGTTTATAGGATTTGTTAGCATTTTAAATTTAACCATAGAAAAATTCATATTTTTGAGCAAAGAGACAATTTTATGAAATGATCAAAATGGAGCTCAATTGCCGATGAGCATCTAAATAAGGTAAGAGCAGTCTATAGTTTATTAGAATGGCGCTTGCGTCTTTTTAGGCGATTTTTCTGTTGTTTTAATTTATCCCGCCAAACGGAAATGATGATAGCCCCTATTAGTCCAACAAAAAACACCGCAATAACGATACCTGTCCAAAAACAAAATTGTTCATAAACACAAGGTAGGCCGATTTGAATTTCGCTATTGTTCACAACACGATACTCCTCTCTTTTTTACCAAACGAGCTGTCTATATCTTGCATGGGTAACCCATTAGGTTGCAACATAAATAATCACTGGAACGCATTAACAGCAGCCCGCGCTTATTTTTTAAGGGTTTTGTTGCAAAGAGTAAGTCCTTTGGCAGGCGACCGCCGCGCGTAATGACAAAAAATAAACTGCATGGAAGCAGTAAGCCTTGATAATTCGAGGCCGCACATCCTCTAATTGGACCTTGTTGACTGATTTGGAAATTAGGGAGACAGCCATGAAATTATTGACTGATTTGGAAATTAGGGAGACAGCCATGAAATTAGGGAGACAGCCATGATTAGATTACTAGAGTTTTTAACTGCACAAAAAGGCTTATCTTAGCGTCGTTTCGAATGTATCCCTTCAAGCTCCACTCAAATGGCATCCTTGCCATTTGCCCCTAAAATAAGCCTTTTTATGCTGAAACTTTAAATGCAGTAAACGGAAGTCGCGGAGTCACCTAAGATAAGGCTAACAATTGTAATTGTTCTGTTTTCAAGCAAGTATTTTTTGCCTGTAAGGGAGAAAACGTTTATAAAATAATAACATATACGCAATGTGAAAATATGGCCCTAATAAGGTTCGACATGATGTCGCCTGCTAAATTTTGTTATTTATCTTAAAATTTAGCATTTCACAAATCAAAATCGAGAGTGAAGTGAAGAGAGTTACCATTAGCATTACCCTAATATTTTTAGCTAGCTGCACTAGCATAAATGTCCAAAAATTGGATCCAACAACAAAAGTCAGTCATGTTTGTATCGAAGAAAACCCAAAAGTTATTGTTCGTGATTTTTTATCGGTTGTTCAAAAAGGCTTTGACCGCCATGGAATAACAACCGAGATATATAAACAAAACATGCCTTATTATTGTGAATATAATTTAACCTATACAGCTTTAAAGACATGGGATATGGCTGTATATATGCACCATGCAGAGCTAACTTTATATAAAGGAAAAGAAAGCATAGCCTATGCAGAATACCATCTGAATGGTAAAGGTGGTTTAGCACTGAATAAATGGGGAAGTGTTAATTCAAAAATGGATCCTGTTATAAATCAATTGTTATCTGGGTACTCTCCTGAAAAGGTAAACGCTTACCGAAAAACATTACCAACAAATAAAATTAAAAATATCAAGCCATTAGAAAGTATGGAAGACAAATTAAGAAAGCTGAAAAAATGGCTTAATGAGGGACTTATAAGCCAGGAAGAATATGAGATTGAAAAACAAAAAGTGTTAGCAAAGTAAACATGAGAAGGACTAATTACAAAGACAACCATAATAATTATTAAAATTACAACGAGAGTCTGATCATGGAAGAAGATAACAACCAATATAAAAGTCGATCCCCTTCGTCCTAATAAAGAGAGTCCCTCCCCCCATAAAAAAAGCCGCTAAAAATTAGCGGCTTCATTAACAAAATTGAGATTGAAGGGGTTTAAAATCTCAGTCGTTAATCTTTTGTGTCTGCTTTAGCTTCGTTAGCGGGTTTAGCAACCGACTCAGTTGGTGCTTTTGTAGCAGTTGCTTTGACTGCTGTTTTAGCTTCAGTTTTAGCTGGTGCTTTTGTAGCAGTTGCTTTGGCAGCTGGTTTAGCCGCAGTTTTAGCTGGCGCTTTTGTTGCAGTTGCTTTGGCTGCTGGTTTAGCCGCAGATTTAGCAGGCGCTTTTGTTGCAGTTGCTTTGGCTGCTGGTTTAGTCGCAGTTTTAGCTGGCGCTTTTGTTGCCTTAGCTTTGGCTGCAGGTTTAGCTGCTGCTTTTTTCGCTGTAACTTTAGCTGCTGGTTTAGTCGCGGGGGCTTTGTTCTCAGCTGCTTGTTGTTGAGCGAGTTTAGCTACCACTTCAATTAGGCTATCAACACGTTGAGACAACATATCAATTTGCTGTTCTTGCTTTTCGTTACCGAAACCAAGCTTTGTTTTTAGTGCTAAAATTTTGTCTTTTAACATTTTTCTGGCCTCTATTTTTGCTTGTAATTGCGTTTCCACTAACTCGCCTTTTTCTAGCAAGTCATTGACGAGTGCTGAACCACCAACGAATATTTGGTCAAACTTATTGATCGCTGTTTCGCGGCCGATATCATAAACACCAACCCCAGCCAACCAAGTTTGCTGTGCCAAAACTATTGTTTTTTTAGCCGTATTCAAAGTGATCCTCCTAATACCTTAACTCACGCCAATAGGGCGTAAAGATAAAACATCAACGCAGTCTAGGGTTATTGCCTATACATGCGTTGAGTAATATGGCAATTACTTGGCCGCTAGTTTTGCAACAGCGTCGGTAAGTGCATCAATTTTTGCAGATAATTCTTCAACTTTTTCATCGGCACTTACTGTGTCTAAACCTAGTTTTTTACGAACTTCTGCTACGCGAGTTTCAACTTTGTCTTTAACTTGAAATTTATCTTTGGCTTCAGTTTCGATTTTAGAACCTTTAACCACTAGCTCATCGAACATTTTGCTCGCTTCAACACTAATCTTTTCATAACGGCCTTGGGCTTCGTCAAAACTTTTCCCATAAGCGCCTAAACCTGCAAGCCAAATTTTGCGTGCAAATTCTTCAGCTTCGTTCACTTTACCTTTGATAGCATCTAATTTAGTCATGGGTATTTCCTCGTTTAAATAAATGGGTGTGTCTGGATTAAGGGCAAGATTAAAGAAACGAATTAGAATCCGCATACTAATTGAACAGATATTTTGATTTATTACTGAATTAAATCACAAACCTTTGATATATAAATGATTTTTATTTTGATATTTATCTGAGTTTTTTTGGGGATTGTGACGGCTGACAGAGCCGTCAGCCGATAAAGGGCCGTCAGCCGATTTAAAACTGAATTTAGCGGTTAATCGACTAACCCTTTTGGCATGTCTGCACGTAATTCCTGCCAAATTTTACCACTTTCTATGCCATAGTCTCTGATGACCAGTGGTACACCTTCATAGTCGCCCTTCTTAGCAAGCTCTAATAGTTGTTTATAATAACCACGCGTTAAGTCTCTAGAGTCTTGATTCGAGAAATAATAACCACCAATGCGCGAATATAAACCTCTAAACCCATTCATCATTAATACATAAACAGGATTACCAGATGCAAAAGCCAGATCATGATTAAGTTGGTAGTCACTTTGCGCAAAAATCTTACCATCATCAGGAATATCGCTATGGCTATTTAATATCTCAATAGTTTTATCTTGTTGATTACGGATAGCACCGCGAATAAATACCGCACTTAAATTAGTTCTTGCTGCCAACAAGTGGTCAACAAGCTCAGGGATCCCGTCTTCGTCGAGTCTAGCTAAGGTTTCTAAAATATTAAGGCCCGAGGTTTCCCAGAAGTTATTCACCTTAGTAGGCTTACCATGTTTGATAGTTAACCAACCGTCACGGGCTAAACGTTGCAATACTTCACGTAAAGTGGTGCGTGTTACACCAATAAGTTCAGATAATTCACGTTCTGCAGGAAGAATTGTGCCAGGAGGGAAGCGCCCACTCCAGATAGATTCCACTATATATTCTTCAGCGAATCCTGCTGGGCTTTGTGCCTTGTATATCATCAACCACTCACTTCGTTATTATTGTTTTTCTCATACTTATATACTGATTGTACCAGATGATTTTTACTGGTAACAATGAATCTTTGCTTTGTTAATAAAGTATTGCCAAAAAGCGGAAAAAATTTTGTCTAATTGTGTCATAACTGTGAGATTTTGTGATTATTTGTGGGTACAATCTTAAAATCGTTGATTCAATAATTATAATATTCAGCAAGGAACTTTGCTTATGCAAATGTCAGTACCTCAAGCAGTAGCCGCCAATTTTTTGGGAAAAGCCCCAACTTGGTATAAACAGGCGATCATTGCCTTTCTTATCATTAACCCCATTTTATTCATATTTAATCCTTATGTAGCTGGCTGGGCGCTAGTAATAGAATTTATATTTACTTTAGCGATGGCATTAAAATGTTATCCACTGCAACCCGGTGGATTATTGCTGATGGAAGCGATGTTTATCGGCATGACCTCGCCAGAACATATGAAACATGAAATGGTGGTCAATATTGAGGTTATTCTACTCTTAGTATTTATGGTGGCCGGGATCTACTTTATGAAAGGGTTGTTACTTTACCTTTTCACAAAATTACTGATAAAACTTAAAAACAAAATTGCCTTATCAATAGCCTTTGCAGCTGCTTGTGCGTTTTTGTCGGCATTCTTAGATGCATTAACTGTAGTGGCCGTAATTATAACGGTAGGCTTAGGTTTTTATTCTATCTATCACAAAGTTGCATCAGGCAAAGACTTTAATTCTGATCATGATCATTCCCACGATGAAGAAGTACCTAGCCTCAAGCGTAATGATTTGGAAGATTTCAGGGCATTTTTGCGTAACCTAATGATGCACGCTGGCGTAGGTACTGCACTGGGTGGCGTAATGACTATGGTAGGTGAACCACAAAACCTTATCATCGCAGATAAAGCGGGATGGGACTTTGTGGAATTCTTTATTCGTATGTCTCCCATCACTATCCCGGTATTTTTTGCCGGATTAGCCACTACCTTTATAGTAGAAAAATTTAAACTCTTTAGTTATGGGGCGCAATTACCGTCAGTGGTCAGACAAATATTGACTGATTATGATAAAGATATCGAAGCCAACTTAACCACCCAAGACAAAGTCAGATTAGCCATGCAGGGCCTAATTGCAATTTGGTTAGTGGTAGGTTTAGCAGGACATTTGGCAGCAGTAGGATTAATTGGACTTTCTATAATTGTTTTGGCTACCTCAATGAGTGGCGTGATTGACGAACACTCTATAGGCAAAGCCTTCGAAGAAGCCCTACCTTTTACTGCATTGTTGTGTGTATTTTTTGGTGTGGTGGCCGTCATAATCGATCAAGGATTATTTAGTCCAGTGATTAATTGGGTATTAACCTTTGAAGGTAAAACCCAGTTAGTGATGTTTTATTTAGCCAATGGCCTGTTATCTATGGTCAGCGACAATGTATTTGTTGGCTCGGTATATATTACCGAAGTGACAGCAGCACTTCAAAGTGGCGCTATCAGTCGCGACCAATTTGATATGTTAGCCGTGGCTATTAATACCGGTACTAACTTACCTAGTGTTGCCACCCCTAACGGTCAGGCTGCATTCTTATTTTTGCTAACATCAGCAATTGCACCTCTGCTTAGATTATCGTACGGTACTATGGTTTATATGGCGCTACCCTACACAGTGGTTTTAACACTAGTTGGTTTGGCTGCAACTTACTTCGGATTGTATGACTTAACACAATGGTTATATGAAATGCACTTTATAGAGCACCACTCTGGGATGATACCCAGCGCGGCTCCCCATTAAATAGGACATAACATTGCTAACTAAACTATCATTATTAGCTACCGACAGGCGCGCGTGGGGACTATTATTTGTTTCTGCGTTGTGTTTGGAAATTTCCGCATTGTATTTCCAACATATTACGGATTTACGTCCGTGCATTATGTGTATTTATCAACGTACAGCGGTATTTGGTATTATGTTTGCGGCTATGCCGGCGATGTTAGTAAATAACCTCATTACCCGCTTGATTGGTTATATTGGTTGGGGAATATCTGCTATTTGGGGCTTACTCATAGCCATGGAACATGTGGAAATACAGACAGCTGTAAACCCATTTTTTGCTACCTGTGAGTTTGTACCAAACTTCCCGTCTTGGGCGCCGTTACATGAATGGCTTCCCAATATCTTCGGAGCAACAGGTGACTGTGGCGATATCAACTGGTCATTTTTTGATATGAGCATGCCGCAATGGATGATAGTGATTTTTGCTATTTACAGCGCTATTTGGGCCGTGATCTTGCTCAGCAGAATATTGCTAAAACGTAGCCTGTAAATCAATACAACTAAACTTTATTCAAGCCAACATATGTGGGCTTGAATAAACATTAAATTTGCTTGCCTCCCCCGACGTTTTTACAAAACCCAGTAAACAAATATCACAATCCTTAGCTAAATCTATGGCTAAACTAGACGGCGCACCTAAAGCAATAATATAACGAAGATTTACCATGGCCGCTTTTTGTACCAATTCAAAACTGGCTCTTGAGCTTAAGACCACTCCTAAAATCGATTCAATTCCATGATTATCTGCTACCAACCTACCAATATTAGCACCTATCACTTTATCGAAAGCATTGTGCCTACCTACATCTTCCCGCACATCCACTAGTTGTACACTGCGATCAAATAACGCCACACCATGACAACCACCTGTTTGCTCAAACATCATCTGCTTGCTTCTTAACTGCTGTGTTAATAAGTGAATAGCGTTAATGGCTAGCAAAGGTGTTTGCACATCTCCGCTTAGAGCATGAGGTAATTTATCTAATATATTTTCAATACTCTGTTGACCACATACACCACAAGCTGAATTCATCACTTCAACACGTTGGTATGCAGTAAGATCAACATTCGCCCCTGCTGCCAAATTAATCTGTACACGATTAGTTGACTGAGATTTCAGACGCCCCGTCCCTGTGTGGGTAATTGACTCTATTTTGCTGAAGTCTTGAATAGCGCCACTGGAATATAACCACCCCCTCACTAAATTTAGGTCGTCGCCAGGCGTACGCATAGTTGTAAAAAGTAACTCTGGTGTGGCTTTTGATTGGGAAGACGAATAAGCAGACAACCATATTTCTAGCGGCTCTTCGATCACCACTAGATCGTTACACTCTATGCGTTCTGGTATTGCACCTTGTTCGCTAGAGTGAGACATTTTAACTACTGGATAAGCTTTAATAGATCGCAAGAAAAAAGGCTATAACAAAAAATTCAGACGCCTAAACTACCTTAGGTGAGTAGAAGGGTAAAGATATGCATCCCCAAATAAATATCCAATAGGAAAAAACAGCCTTAAATTTTAGCTGAGAAATACAATACCAATCGTTTATAGCGGAAGAATTTAAAAACAAATGAATTTGAACCACAAAGATGTATGGATAAGGTATTTTAGGCTTACCTGTTGAATCAGAGCAAACTTCAACATATTCTAAGCTGCTGCGCTAAATTTACCGCACTGACTGCTCTAGCAGTTCTTAACATCAATTTTGATAGGTAAAATATGATATATCCAAAAACCCTTCCAGCAGCGCACAAGCGCCTTCTCATTAAGGTAATTGATACTTTTTCACAGGACTCACGCATTGTAGGTATTGGTGCGGCCGGTTCTTTCTCCTCTAATTCAATGGACAAATTTAGTGACTTAGACCTTATCATAGCCATAGAGCAGCATAGTTTTGATACTGTTATGGAGGAGCGATTCAAACTAATAGACAAAGTGGATGGGAAAATTGCGGCTTTTACTGGCGAACATGTTGGGGAGCCACGTTTAATAATTGCTTTATATCAACCTGATTTAGTTCATGTGGATTTTAAGTTTGTTTCGCTACCTGATGCAACTAAAAGAGTCGACGATGTAAAAGTACTATGGGAGCGAGATAGGCAGCTAACAAATGTATTTAGGCAAACTAATCACGAATATCCTCAGCCTGATATCCAATGGATTGAAGACAGGTTTTGGATTTGGGTTCACTACTGCGCAACTAAAATTGCCCGTGGCGAATTCTTTGAAGCTACAGAATTTTTGTCATTCCTAAGAACTACTGTGCTTTCACCTTTAGCTCTACAACAACATGGACTAACACCTTCAGGCGTGAGGACAATTGAAAGACGTTTACCTGAATTCGCAACTCTTTTAAGAGAGACAATCGCCACACCTGACAGAGAGGCGTTAATACCTGCCCTTCAAAAGTGCATTTCTTTATATCTTGAATTGAGAAATAAAGAGCAGGTCTTGGTTAATACTAGCGCTGAAGAGCAGGTTCTTGCCTATTTTAAACAAGAGCTTATTAGTTAAATAAGATGTAGTCGAATGATTACCAATGGATTATGTCGGTCTAATTACCGAACGACTTTGTCGTAATTTGCATATCAGCCAGTTGCTATACTGGCGGATATGCAAACTAAAGCGATTTACCAAGGATTTACCAAGCAGATTTACCAAGTCACCCATAACAATTTGACTAAATATGAAGACAAGCTAGGCTTTGATTAGGAAATAAATCAAAGGATTGATGTCATGCCCCAGCCTCGTAGCAGTCAAATTTGTTTATCTGACACCCCATTTTATCATTGTGTTTCCCGTTGTGTGCGGCGCTCTTTTTTGTGCGGTGTGGATGGTTATTCAGGCCAGAGTTATGAACATCGTCGGGGGTGGGTTGAACAACGACTGTTGTTTTTATCATCTGTGTTTTCAATTGATATATGTGCTTATGCTGTGATGAGTAATCACGTGCATGTGGT